>Ga0208749_1000049_pt1 | contig 26090 bp, 43 predicted proteins | sample Knorr_S15_td_DCM_FD_185601 | JGI IMG/M metagenome (GOLD analysis project Ga0208749, IMG submission 185601) | Marine microbial communities from Southern Atlantic Ocean transect - Knorr_S15_td_DCM_ad_63m_LV_B (SPAdes) (version 2) | ecosystem: Environmental > Aquatic > Marine > Oceanic | place... | reverse complement strand
TAGGTCTAGACCAAACTATTTTGGATATGATACAGGATCACCAGTAAGATCTGATGGTCTAGTAGACGATCCTGAAACTGCTGCTGTGTTTACTGTTAGTGGTTGCATACTTGATGCTACTAATAAAATTATATTACCTAGTGGTACTGATCTTAGACGACAGTATGGTACTGCACCAGATACATGGTATCAGTGGGATGCAATCATTCCATTGATGTATGTGACACCTGTTAATGTGGATGATAAGTATGACATATTAAGAGAAGGTACATATGTTCAGACAATGGAAGCTGCTGAAGAAATAGATGTTAATCCTACACCACAGTGGGAAGTAACTCTTAGTTCATCAACATTAGTTTCTGGTACATATGATCTTAGATTTAGACATGGTGCATGGCCAACTTCAATGAACTTAGGTGCAGAGAATAAGGATCCAGTTCAGTCAGCATTTAGAGCACATAATCATGGTAGTTTTGAGATACAACAGGGTATAGGATCAATGGCTGGTCCTCCATCACATACTGCTGACAATGCAGATGGTTCTGCATTACAAGCACAAAGTCTCGAAAATGCACTAAATATTTCATGTGATACTACACAACCTTCGTTAACGATGACATTCATTATCAAGGCGTTCTAATGGCAGTATTCTATAACAAAGAAAGAGCTAAGTATGGTAACTTGACAGGTCAAGTTATTATTTGGCCAGTAGAGTATGAAGGATTACCTGATGGTACTCTTAATACAAAAAATTTACCTGCTGGTTATTTGAAATGTGATGGTACAAAATACTTTGCTGAAGATTATCCACAACTAGCAGCTATATGTGGTGTGGGTCAGAACTGTAAGTTTATTAGAAAGAATACTGATCTAACAAATTTTGATACATTAACTGACTCACAGTTCATGGTTCCTGATCTTGGATCTAAGTATCCTGAACCAACTTCAGGTGCTAACTCAGGATTATATAATAATATAAGATTAAAGAACTCATTAGACAATGAGATAAGTCGTTCAGGTATTGGTATTGAAGCAGTCTCTGCTATTGGTGAGAATGTTAGAATAGATTATAGTGGATCTATTTCAGTACCAAGTCAAGAGATTGATATTAGAGGTAAACCCTCTTGGACATATGCTGGTGCAACACACCGTACAGATAGTGAAGGTGCTGAAGAGAATACTATTCATCCACACTCACACTTCCACTCTGCTGTAAGAGCAAGAAACTTAGCTTTAACAGAGACTGGTACTAATGCTCCTCAGCCTCAGGGTCAACTTGGTAGAAGGAATGCTTCTACTATTCCTATTCAGGATTGGTTGGATGGAACTACAAATAGTAGTGGAATAGCAGGAACAGGACAACAACCATGTTTTGCTATAGATAAATGGTCTCCAGGTACAGGTGGTGGTGCAACATCAACACAATTTGCACAGGGTACTATCTATTGGGGTCACTGCATATATGGTGCTGGTGATCAATACACATATAATTGTATATTGAACTCAACAATGGGTCCTATTAATAGAGGAACACTTGCTGGTTCTGCTGATGGATCTAACATAGCACGTTATAGAAACGTTGCACAGTTATTATTTGTTTGTATTCCAGGTGGCGGTGCTGTTTCTAATGATACTATAACAGTTCAACCAACATATATTCAGGGTGCTCAAGGTGTACCTGAAGATTTTCTTGGTAATAGTTTATATGATGTGTTACCACTACAAGCAAATGATTCAGTAGTTACTGGTCGTGCTACAACAGACCTAGAGAATACTGTAACAGATACAGCAGAACTACCACGGGAGGGAGGTCTTGATCCTACCATACATAATCACCGCATCGATTTGGAGAAGGGTGATCATAACTATCAGGTTAAGACAAATGCTATTGTCATTCCACCTGAAAACTTACAAACTACCATGACAATTGGTGCAGACTCATCAGTTTCAATAGATAGTGCATGTGCTCCTTTTGTTGTAATGGAATACCTAATTAAGATCTAATGACAACATCACAATTATACAGAAATGCTCGGACAGGTTTCTACACAGATCTTACCGTAGATACAACACCAGTGGGTGCTATTGTACCCAATTTAAAGACTGGTACAAACTCACTAGACCATAACTTTGTTAAGTTTGGTGCTACCACGTTCCCTGCTCTAACAGAAACTACTGGTAATGCATATGCAGTAAAAGATGATCCTGCATATACTCATCAAGGTTATTTGTATTGTAATGGTGATGAGTTTAATATTGGAGATTTTCCAGGATTATTTGAATTAATTGGTAACAAGTATGGTGGTAGAGCTAGTAGTGGTATTGATGTAACAAATGGTGGATCAGGATACACAACACTACCACTTGTAGGAATTACTGCTCCTGGTGGTGGTGCTGGTGTGCAAGCAACTGCTGGTGCAGTTGTTGAGAATGGTGTAATTGTACGTGTTGATGTTGTTAATCCTGGAGCAGGATATACTTCACCACCAACAGTACAATTTACTGGTGGTAATGGATCAGGTGCTACTGCTGTAGCAAGAATTAATACTGTTGATGGTTCTATTGAAGGTATCAATACTAATAATGTAATGGACTACTGGGGTGATCCATACTTAGGAACATTTAAAGTACCTGATTTAAGAACAAGAAAGATTGTTGGTAATGGTCCTGTATTTGGTAACAACTCTCCTAACGTAGGTAACTCAACTCTTGGTGTTGGTACTACAGGTGGTGCATGGTATCTTGATAAAGATGCTCAAGATGAATACTTCTCACTTGGTAGAATAGTTACTACTGGATATGAGAATGTTGTTGAGACTGTTGAGTGTACTATTATTGGTCAACAACAGATTGATATATCAATGAGAGAGACTAAACTCTCTGGTGCTCCACAACATAGTCACACAGTATATCATACTGTACCAGGATTTAATAGTTATCAAGCAGAAGCAGGTGGTGATAGGTATCTACAAGACTATCGTGAAGGTAGAGGTAGACTTGCTAGATGGTATCCTACTGGTGGTATTGTATTCACACACAAGCATGGACTATTAAGAAGTCCTATTACAGATAATACTGTTGCTACCTATGATGTATTTGATGCATTTGGTGGTGCTGGTGGTTGTGGATCACTTAAAGATCCAACAGCATCAGCAAATGAACAGTTCTACATGGCATCAGGTGCTCAAGGTGCTGGTTCATACATATTCCAAACTTATATACCTGACCCAGTAATGAAACAGTTTACTGGTTCATCTAATATTGGTGGTAGAACAGTTAACACTGGTGGTACTCCTGTATATGATTATTCAGATGAGTGGACATATTCATCACCAGGATCATACAGCATTAACTTAGGAAATATCTCAGGTACACCAGACAGATTAATATACACAGTTGTTGGTGGTGGTGGATCTGGTGCTGCTGGTAATGTTGCTGGTAATGATGGTGGCAGTAGTAGTATAGTTGTTGGTAGTGATCTTAACTTGGTCTCTGCTGGTGGTGGAGGCGGTGGTGCATCCAACGGACAGCAAGGAGGACAAGGTGGAGCTGGTGGTACTGCCACACAATCTGGTAGTGTTTCAGCTACTGGTAATCAAGATGGTCAGGATGGTGGTGCAGGTGCTAATGGTCAGACATCAGATGGTTGGCCAATCGCAGACTTTCCAAATGATCCTGGCGGTGGTGGTACTGCTGGAGTGTTTGGTGACTATGGTAATGGAACTGCTGGTATAAATCTACGTGTCGGTGGACAAAGTGGTACATATACAGAGACACTTAATAGTGATGGTACATTTAATACTCAGGGTATTAGTAATCCAAGTGCAGTTCAATTCACAGTAAGAGGTGGAAACGGTGGTACTGCTCGTGGTAACCGTGTGGGATATCAAGGTGCGGTTATGGTCATTGATATGATCAGTTCACAGTTGAGTAGTTTCTCAACTGGTGGGTGGAATGTCAAAGTTGGTAGTCCAGGTCAAAATGGTGGACCTGTAAATGGTGGTGCTGGTGGAACCAATAGCATGGGTGCTAATGGTGGAACAGGTGGTGCAGGACATAATGATGCTGACGGCGGTGGAGGTGGTGCTGCTGGCATGATTATGCGTGGTACACAAATTCTTGGAGGTGCTGCTGGAGGCGGTGGCGGTGGTGGAGACGGATATGACGGTGGTGCTGGTCAAAATGGTCAAGGACCACCATCAGGATATTCTCAACCAGATGGTACAACTCAACCAATAGGACCAGGTGCTGGTGGTAATGGCGGTGGTTACGGATGTATCGGTGGTGGCGGTGGAGCAGGTGGTGCTGGAGTCGCTAGAAATGGTATATCATTTGGTGGACAAGGAAACGGTGGAGCATCAGGTGGACCTGGTGGTGGACCTGGTGCAGATGGAGGTCACGGTGGTGGATCTGGTGGTGTATCAGGTGTTAGTTCTTATCGTAGTGATTGGTTTAGTTTAAACTCATTCAGTCATTCACATAATGGTACTGGTGGTGTTACCCTGAGTGTCACATATAATAATGACTACTGGACTGCTGGTGGCGGTGGTGGTGGATCAGGTGGTAACTGGGGTGGATCAATACAATGGACTAACTTAAACAATCCTAGTTCAGTATCAGTCACAGTTGGTGCTGGTGGAGCAGGTGTCAATCCAGGTGGACAAACTACTGGTTCTACATCTAATGGTGATGGTGGATATGTTAAGATTGGATTGGGTAAGATTGTTGGATACACTGGTGGATCAACAGGTACATCAACAGGTGACATTATTGCATCAGGATCACAATCAAACACAGTATGGGATGTAAATATTGTTGGTAATGGTACTGGTACTGGTACTGCTGGCAACTTTAAACTACCAACCACACAAGTACCAGATGTTTATATTGTTGGTGGTGGTGCTACTACTGCTGCTACTGCGTCAGTAACCGTAGCATCTAATAAAGTAACAGCAATCAATTTAGATTCTGCTGGTGGTGGATACACAGAGATACCATACATCTATGTTATGAATGGAGCTGGTGGTGGTACTAAGGTTACATCCACAGTTGATGATGCTGCTGGTGTTGTTGATCAATTATTCTTAACTTCTAATAGTTCATCACAATATACTAACTACGTCAAGTTCGGTGGTCTCAGTGGTACAACTGGCACACGATACATTACATTAAATCCAGTTGACACAACCAATTGTAATTATTTCTCCATCAAGGCATGTAGAGGTAATGGTGTCAATGGTGGTAACGTACCAGAAGAAGTGTTACGTGTATACTATCAACCTGCTGACTCAACTAGTTGGACATTGATTGATACTATTATCACACCAAACTCAGTTAGAACTGATCCTATTATTGGTGATGTTCCTGTACTCAGTCAAGCATGGGATGGTGCAAGTGGTGCTACTAAATGGTATACTTATTCAGTAGCAATGCCAATTGATGCTAAAGCAGTTGGTACTAAGATAAAGATTGAACAACCACGTGCAACACCTAGTGCTGCCAATGATAATGATGCAGACAGTGACCACTATGGTATATGTGAATTCATTTATTGGAATGAAAAGGTGAGTGGTCTTGTATTTGTTCCTACTGCTGGTAAGATCAGTAAACCAGGTGTTGACTCACTAAGTTATACTGTTCAAGGTGAGACAGGTCCAGGTATTACATATAGTTCTGGTCTTGGTGCTTCTGAAGCAACGTTGACATTAAAATCAACTACTAAGATAGAACCACAAGCAACTATTGATCCTGATATTGATGTACCACTCTTACATCCTTACATATTATGCAAGTACTTGATTAAAGCTTTCTAAATACTACGGAGATACTAATAATACAATGGCAGATGCACCAGTACTGCAAGTACAGTTAGATGTAATCAATCAGGAGATTGAGTACAACGGTACACCAAAGACTATTCCTGAATCATATTGGAAGGATACACTCACTCCATTGTTATACCCTTTATGGGATAGTGACAAGGATAAACTTATCACGTTTCAGTATTTTACCAATGATTCATACACAGCAAAGCGTAGGAAGTATGTAAAAGACTTTAAGACTAACACATTTAAGTGGGTTGACTATGAGATGGAGGCAGTTGGTGCTGCTGAAGCGACTGCATTTAAAGATAAACTAATTGAAGGATTCTATTTAATTGATTCACTTGAGAACGATGAGTTCCAAGATGAATTAGCTAGAATGTATTCTAAGCAGAAAGCAGTATCACCATTTAGTATAAGACTAGCAAGAAATTTCTTGTTGGATGAAACAGATTGGACACAGTTAGCTGATGCACCAATTGATGCTGATACTAAAGCACAGTATACATTGTATAGAACTAAACTAAGAGAACTAACTGATTCTGCTGAGTTTACTAATGACACAGAGAATACTAAGTTCCCTATATCTCCAGAGTTTTATAATAAAGTATACAAGGTAGACTTCCCAACTGAAGATTATCTTGCAACTGCTGACCAGTTCATTGAAATGGGTAAGCACAGACTTAAGAAGTTTAGAGATAAGATAGCATATTTCTTGACACTCAAGTCAGAGACTGATAAGACATACTTCAATGATATGTTGGTTGAGTATGATAAGATTAAAACAGATAGAATAGAAACTCCTAGAGATGATCTAGATACTGAGAAGAATAGAGATTTCTTAGAGAAAATTATTAAAGATGCAAGTGATGAGTTAGGTAATATGTCATGATTGTACAAGGTAACGAACTATCAGTATTTCAGTTGATGGAATACTATGCTAATCGTAACCAATGTTATTTGGTATACATGGACCTTAGCACATATAATGCTCTTGATGCAAGCAAGAAAGCAACTGTCAATACATGGTACGAAGAGTTCATCGATGAGTATGTACTTGACATCATCAAGCAAGGGGTGTATACTACTATCAGATTCGAGGCAGAGGACGCTGCTACAGTGAATGCTGGTGCTTGGTTCCCCAAGTTAGCAGACTGTCCAGACTCAGATCATTTCATAAATGCGTATGTCTTAGATACATACGGTGATATAGTATGGCAAAACGTACCAGACCCAACCTAGAGAAACTAGAAAACCCATATCTATTAGAAGATAAGTTTATGATGCCAGGTTTTGTTACCAAACAACCTTATGGTGAGTGGGCTGCTGTCCCTGTCATGGGTAAGCATAACAGATACATGGTCATACACAATGGTGAAATACTCAAAGCATGCAACTATGATGTTGCTTTCAACCTTATGATGAAACATTATAAATGAGAGATACAGTATTATTTGGTGATTGTCGTAAAACACTTGACACACTACATGCACATATTACTACAGGTATTGCTGAAAGACCACGTATGTGTGTCACATCTCCACCTTACTATGGTCTAAGAGACTATGGTGGGGAGGATGACCAAATAGGTCAAGAGCAGACACCTGAAGAATTTGTTGAGAATTTAGTAGAAGTATTCAGAGGTGTAAAGAATGTGCTCACAGATGATGGAACTCTTTGGCTTAATATTGGGGATAGTTACTATAATTACAGGCCAGGGCGAGGACAAGGACTGGTTAAACAAACAGTCTCAAATACAAAACAAGATCTACCAGATGTGTGTCCTCGTAGAGGAAACAAACTTGAAGGATTGAAAGAGAAGGATCTTATTGGTATTCCATGGATGCTTGCATTTGCATTACGTGCTGATGGTTGGTATCTAAGACAAGATATTATTTGGAACAAACCAAATCCTATGCCTGAGAGTGTACGTGATCGTTGTACTAAATCACATGAGTACATATTTTTATTGAGTAAGAGTAAAAGATATTATTATAACAATGAAGCAATCAAAGAACCAGCAAAAGATTGGGGTACTAGAGATCGTACTCAAGGTAAGTATCATAATGCTGGCACTGGTCTATCCCCTCACACAGGCTTGACTAAGAGTTATAAGACAAAGAATAAGCGTAGTGTGTGGTCAGTAACCAATAAACCTTACAAGGGTGCTCATTTTGCAGTGTATCCACCTGATCTCATTGAACCATGCATTCTAGCAGGATCAGAGGAGGGTGACATCATACTTGATCCATTCTTAGGATCAGGTACTACTGCGATGGTTGCTAAGAAACATAATAGATCATATATTGGGTGTGAACTCCATAAGGACTATGCCAGTTTACAAACTGACCGTATTAATAGCATACCCAACAAACTTCCGCTATACTAGTAGTAGCGTTAGTTAAACGATGCCTTCTACAGTATCACAACAACAGAAAGCAAGATTCTTTGCTGAAGGACACACACTCCCTACATGTGTCAATGATGGATGTAGTAATAATGTACAAGTAAGAGAGTGGAAGTATTGGTCATTCAAATCAGAATGCTCTAGTTGTGCTACTGCACGTAAGAAAGGTGTTGATAGACCTGGTGTTACAAGACATAAAAAGAACTATTGTGAAAATAATGATGGTCATTTAGGATGGACATGTCCTGTATCTACATTTGTAGGATTTGAGACTAGTCTTGACCTAGACCATTTAGATGGTGATCATCATAACAATGTTCCTAGTAATGTCAAGACATACTGTAAACTATGTCATGGACGTAAATCAATATTAAATGGAGACTGCAACAGTAACAAATCATCATCGAGGAGCATTGGATGATCATACATGATGACGCATTAAATTATTTGTCTAACATGGAGGAGAGTGTACAGTTAACATGTACATCACCTCCATATTATAATGCAAAGGCATACGCACAGTGGCCCACATATGATAAGTATCTACAATTCCTTGAGGATATATTTCGTGAAGTATTCAGAGTAACTGAACAAGGTAGAATGTGTGCTGTTAATTTATCACCAGTAATACAAGCACGTGAGTCAAGAGCACATGAGAGTAAGAGACTTGCGATACCATTCCACTTCTTCAGTATTATGGAGAGACTAGGATGGCAATACATTGATGATATTATATGGTTGAAACCTGAAGGATCTGCTGTTAATCGTAACGGTGGATTCTATCAGCATCGTAAACCAGTAGCATACAAACCAAATCTTGTTACAGAGACTATATTAATATTCAAGAAACCTGCACCATTTCTTATAGATAAGACAGTACGATCATGCTCACCTGAGATACTAGAGAAGTCATTAGTTCCTGATGGGTATGAACGTAGCAATGTATGGCAGTTCAATCCAGAGACTACATCAAAACATCTAGCACCATATCCACAACAACTATCAGATAAGATAGTTCAGTACTATAGTTTTGTGAATGATCTAGTTCTTGATCCTTTCATAGGGTCAGGCACTACTGCTATATCATGCTTAGATTATGACAGACGATACATTGGTATTGAAATTCATGAAGAGTATGTTAAGATGGCAAATGATCGTATTACACGTCACACACCACTGAAGAAGTTCTTATGAAAGATCAGCAAACCATTGATGATCATGAATCACATGATATGAAATGGAATCGTGGACTGGATTTATACATAGAATCAGTACACAAACCAGACAATGCCCTACGTGGGTGTGCTCATAACCAGAAGTGTTTCAATGAACTGATGGAAGTAAGAGCACATGTATTAGAATATCTCACAACATTACGGAGACCAGTATGAAAAGCAGGAAAACAATGCTATCACAAGCAATTCAAATGTATCTTGATGATGCATCTGTTGATGAGTTTCATGCTGATTTAGAGTCAGAGTTAGAGAGACTACGCTCATTTCATCAACAACATGCGGATGATGCAAATAAAATGAGTGGTAAAGCACCTAAAACAATATTATTGAATGAGGAGGACTGGAATGAGTGGGGTAAAGACCCTGACTGGACACCAGATCCTGAAGTTGGGTATGAATATACACCACCAACTACTATACCTGGTAAAGCAGAGCAAAACAAGTATAATTATGCTGCTCACATTACTATGTCAGATATAGCAAAGTTTCACAGGGGTAGCACCTTATAATGTGACAGTGTTACAAGTGTCTAACAAATGGTTGCAACGGACACACTACACGTTATAATACTCTTGGGAAACAAAGAGAGGTTCTCAACTAGTCTGACTTAGAAGCAGACACATGATGTTGAGGTAATCATACACAAGGACACGTCCTCTTTTGTTTCTCTCATCCTTTATACGTGGTCTCATGCAAGTAACCAGTCTAACAAGAGCATCATCAAATGGTAAGATTATAGTATGTCCATGCTGTGATCAACCATCAAGAGTATATCATTTTAGTTGGTCAGCATTAACATGTGCTCACTGTGAGGAGTCAGTACCCAAATTACAATGGAATTTGCTATGAGTTTAAAGGTGGACACAATCAGTAGGATCATAGGATCATGTATGATTGTGATTTCATATTTTATTATATTACATGTTAATGTACTCGTTGGTACAGTCATACATGCCATTGCTGATGTGATTAGCATACCATATTTCATTCGTACTAAAGGATGGGATGTAGTTATTATGCTATCATTCATGACATGCATTTCTATAAGCAAGTTTGCTTTATAACAATGCAGAAGAACTTTCCTTTTGCGGTCGGTGACCGTGTTAAACTCAATGATGATGAAGGGTTCATCACATTTATAGACACACAATACTTTACGTTATGTGTTCGAGAGTGGGAAGATAAGAATAGTATGCATGGATTTAGACAATGTAATGTATTAATATACAGGTCATATTGGGATGAAGTAGAAAGACTGTGACAGTTGTAAAAGTGACCATGATTGGTTGCATGTGTTGTTGTGTGCATTATAATAAGTACATAACAAACAAAGGAACACATGACTAGACCAGAATTCGTTGAGTATGTTGAATCATTCTACTTACCAACACATGAGGATGTATTATATCCTATTGAAGGATTAACTAGTCAGAAGATTGAAGATGCACTTGATGTGTACATTGAGAGAATTGAGAAAGGTGACCTAGAGTATGTACATTATACTTGGGGTGGTGGAGATAGTTTAGACAGAGAAAGAGTAAGAGATATCATACTAGAGACAGTTTAATTACTGTCACACACTCTGTTGCATTCATGCAACCATCCATTATAATAAGTACATCAACCAAAGGAACACTACCATGACAGTAGCAGAAAGAACTCAAGAACTAGTGAACGCACTACAAGCAAACTATGACCAAAATGGTTATGGTGACACTAAGTTTGATATGAAAGAAGGACGTAAGTATATTAAGATCTGTCATTACACACCTCAAGAGAGTGTACATGCATTTGTAGATAAGAAGACAGGTGATGTGTTTAAACCAGCATCATGGAGAGGACCAGCAAAGTATGCTAGATATAACCTATTAGATGAAGCATCATATCATACAGCATTAGGAAGAGCAGACTGGGCAGGAGGCTATCTCTATATGAGATAGTTGACACCCTGACCATCCTTTGCTAAACTATTCTACAGGTATTATCCTACAATGTCAAAAAAGTTTTACAACCAACAACTAAAGGCACAACGCCTGTCACCACTGGTCGTATCCTATGTTAAAGAACTACTTGCTCCTATCCCAACGAGCAGTGAACGCTCTGCCTTTTGCGTTCGACTTAATACTAACGCTGATCCTGACTCTAGAGATTACAGAGCATTTTGGCGTTACCAATCTTGTTTCACTCTTGAGTTTGTTAAAGCACTAGAGTCCAAGATACCACAAGGATTTCGCCTTGTAAAGTATGACCATCTAAACAACATCGCATCTTTGGAGCGTAATTAAATGACTAAGGACACACCAGAATCACATTTCATGGAGATCCGTATATCAGGAGAGCGTGACAAACTATGTGAGTGGGTCATGGATCGCTTCAGAGTTCTGATTACGGAGGAGAGGGTCGATGATGCCATTGCATTTGCAGATGAATGGTTCGAATGGATGGATCCCGACAACTACATAGACGAGTCCACTCATTTTTTCGACGAGTATGAGCTCAAAGAACTCTATGAATCAATCACAAATTGAAGAGTCATTGCGTGTATTGGTTCTTCAGTACTGTGAAGCACAGACTAAACATGATGAGGAAGCATCCGCAAAGATCTTAAAGAACATTGAATCACTACGTAAACTCTGTAAGGATTGCTAATGGTAGACCATGAACGTATCAAAGGATGGGAACGAGAGTATCTCTCAGACGCATTCAATGTTATCAATAAGCGAGAGAGGGAGATTCTTGAAGGATCTCCACTTAAATCACACGAAGGTATGATTTATGGTAGAATGTATGCTGAATGGAAAGCACACAATGAAATGCCATGATTGATATGAGTCGTGTAGTCGTGGATGAAATATTCCAAGACTTCATAATCACAGTTAATTTAGAACATGATTTGGATAGTATTGCTAAGGACACATATATCCTTAAGCAAGACTATCCTTCTCAGTCTATCAGTAACATCGGAGGTTGGCAGTCTCCAGTATTTGGACCACAGTGTCCAATAGAAATACAACGAAAGATCCCACAAAGTATCTCAAATCTTCAGAAAGACTGTTGGGAGTTGTGTAATAGTATTACAACTGGTAAGTTTCAGAAGAAACTGCGTAAAGATCATATGGGTTGGTGGGTGAATATCAATGAGAAACATCACTACAATGCTATACATCACCATGGACGCACAGATTTAATTGCAGTTGCATTCATTAAGACACCTGATAACAGTGGTAAGATGATAGTAGCTCGCAATGATGGGTCAACATATTCACAGTTGTATGATGATTTTCAATACAGTGTACCGAGTGAAGCAGGTAAGTTATACATATTACCTGGTCATGTCTGGCATTATGTTGAAGAGTCATACAGTGATGAAGATAGAATCAGCATCGCATTCAATTACTACATAAATCCAAAGAAGGTATAATATGATAGTAATAACAGGTGAGAACATCAGACTACTGTCAATCATGATACTATTCATGATATGGATTTATTTGTTAATTGAAACACTCGCAATGAACTCAGTGAAAGATGATCGCAAAAATAATAGATAATCAATTTGATCAACAGTATTTGTATAACATATATCAAGCACTGAATGATGAATTAGATTACAAAGCAAACAACATAGCCAATCGTAAGACATGGCCATTTGGTGACAGTGGTTCACATAGACTGTTAGGATGCACATTATTTGAACGCAAGTCATTGAATAGATGCACAGTATTACATGATAAAGCACAACCATTCTTTGATATGTTTGAGAGAATATGTGCTATCTCAAAGCATGAGTATTATTTGCAGCAGATTTTCATCAACTTACAACACTCTGGATGTGATGGATCATCACACATTGATTCCATAGATGGTACGAACGACGAACTTACTATCATGGTATTCCCTAACCCTGAGTGGTGTCAAGAGTGGGGAGGACAGTTTCAAATCCTAGACAAGGACCGAGTAGTAGAGACACACGAGTACAAACCAGGCAGAATTGTTATGTTTCCTGCTTATGTCAGTCATCGAGGACTTGGACCTAGTATAGATTACCCACATTTGTATAGATATAGTATAGTGTTTAGAGTACGACTATGACTCATTATATTGTTGGTTATCATGACTATGAACTCAAGACTCATGAGGTATGTGAATACGCCCATGACTCATATGAAGCACGAGTAGATGCAACAGAAGATGTCCCATACATTCATGATCATCCTAACTGTATAGACTACATTTTAACAGCAGACTGAGTATAAACTCGTAGGCATAAATTATTGTTACCAATAACAATATATGTTACCAATTCCACATAAATAGTGGTAGAATTAAGGACAGAAAGATGAAGTGATTTTCAATCTTCGTTATGTAAAACTAAATTCTAAAGAGGTAAAATAAATGCACAATCTCATCTCGCAGAACCAATTAGCAGAATGGAAGCACATCGAGTCTTCCACCACGCAGGATACTCTGACCAAGTTAGATGATTACTACGATTGTATAATTGAAGCAGATGCGGTGCATGGAGACAAACGAATGTGTAGGTCATTACTACCATAAGAAAAACTGAATATTTACAACAAACCTCTTGACAAATCAGTCAAGGGGTTTTATAATGTAAGGAGTTAATGAACTATTATGAGTGATAAGACCACTAAGGTACGAGCACAAATGAAATCCAGGTTTTATTATATGTTTTGGGGTATTGCTACTGTGTCTGTAGTTGCTGGTCAACTATATGTTGGCAGTGGATACAGAGCATATGCTAATGCACTACTGAGAATCTTTGAGTCGATTGAATTGGAATTTACAGGACCAAATACTAATCCATACCAATTCATGAGTTCTAATGACAACTGATCAGTGGTTTCCCCTACCATTATATGAATACGTTTGTTCAATACCAGAGAGAAAAGAACTAAATGATGATCTAAATCTCACTGAGTTTGAACATAGACCTGGTTGGAGTGCTGATACACATCATCTCACACCTGACCCATTTGGATCAAATGTATTGGAGAAGAGTGATACATTTCAACAGTTCTTACAATATCACGTCGCCCAATACCTGAATGATATTGGTATTGAACATCATGATCCCTATCATATTGATAATTCATGGTTCACGTCAACTACTAATGGACAGTATGCACACTTGCACAGTCATGGTGGCAGCGACATCAGTGGCGTGTATTATATAAGTACCAATTCACGTGATGGTAACATATACTTTCACTCGCCACATTATGTGAGTGAGAACAATTATATGATAGCACATCTGGATATGGCAAGACAAATCACACCTAAGAAGGGTATGATTGTACTGTGGCCATCATTCTTAATGCATGGTACACGTATCAATGAGACAAATCACAATAGAATATCAATGTCATTTAATCTCACATTTAAACGATGAAAACACTAATCCCACTAACTGACACACAAATTAAATTATTAATACAGTGTGTAGATGCAGAATCAGTACATGCATCAACTGACCAATCAAAGGAAGAATTAAATGATGTAAGACGCACACTATTAAATGAAAGTGGATTTGATTATGAATACAACTCATTGAATGAAGATAGTGAATATCAATCACGTCATGCATTCACACCTGAGTTTGAACAAGGAGCAAGAGATATAGTTGAACAACACACACCTATGCCACCATCTTATCCACAATGAGAATGAACAATCAAACTAAACTATTATTTGCACTAGAACATGTAGCACATTTAGAAGATTTATTCATAGACATGACTGATGAAGCATTACTAGCAGCATCACTCAGAGACATCAAATCTGTACTCGAAAGACAGTATAACACACTACATAAAAGTAGGCAACGTGGGTATGCATACAGACTAGATGAATTACAAGAATGATAGTATTGGATAGTATCCTCCGCACATTGGTAACACTGAGTTTTCCACAGTTTTTAGGGTGCTTGTGGAAAACATTTAAAATGTATTAAAAAATATATGTAAGGTGCTCTAGAGATGTTGTCTTAGCCCGCCAGCGACCGAATGTCAAGTATGCCTGTGCCACTTCTCAAAGTGTCACACAAGGACTCGAAAACACTCGAAAACACACTATAATAAAGGAGTAGTTCGGGGAAACGCCAAAAAAGAGTCTTTTTGAGTTTTTCACAACCTGTGGAAAACGAAAAAGCACGAAAAATGGTTTTTTTGACTTTTTAAGAAGTTTAAGAAAGCTATTTTTAAGTATTTTGCGTTTTTTCGAGTTTTTTCGAGTTAAACCTAACACAAACTCTCTAAAATGTCAATGATTTACGAAAAATTCACATCAAGTGCGATTAAATCAGTCGAAACACTTGACAACACTGTGAAAGTAGTGTATAATAGTAATATAAACAAAGAATATGAGTTTAATTGCCAAAATATACAAGAATTCGTTAATAAACTATCAGAAACACTCATAGCTCATGAAGAACTATTAGAAGGAGGGTCTGTGGGCAAGTTTATTAATCAATCTATCAAATCAGGTGTCCTAGTAGAGAATAAATAAACCACCACTAGTTAATAACAATGGCACGACACGGTAAGACTAACAAATCATCCAAATTAAAGGATGTATTTGTTAATGACTTCGAGGATTACGGTTTAGATGTTAAAAATGTAAGGAGAAATAAGAAAAAGAAAGTAACAAAGTTTAAAAACTATGATGATAGTTATTATCATACAGATAATTATGTACATGGTTACTAGTGTGTAGTGACAGTTTAGGAACTGTCCCCAAATTGTTTCATTTTATTACAAAGCACCTTCACGGGTGCTTTTTATTTGTATAATGAACGAGTCTAACGCATTTTATTAATGACAGTCGCAACAGCAACCAAACCAACAGCACCTCGTAAGAGACGCACACGCAAGGTTGCAGTCAAAACAGTCAAGGTCACAAAACCAACGTTAAAGAGACCATCGGCAGCAAAGTTGATTTCACCCCAACGCTACTGGTCCGACATTAAAACACGTTGGAGCATACATCAGTATGAAATTACTATGTTAGCAGCAGACCTCACCAAACTCAACAAGTATGTGAGACAGTTTACAAAGTGACCACTAAGACCCCACACGGGGTCTTTTTTTGTTATTATAAAGAAGTGGGACAGGGTTCAATCATTTTGGACACGGCATACATGGCATCCCTGAGTAGAAGGATCTTAAATGACCGTGTATTGAACATGGTGATCGTACTACAGACATCTGCTATGTACACTCCTTATATGATTACTGTCCCACACTCTAGAGGCATCCGTAAGACTGGCAGGGGTTGCGTTCACTAATCGCATTTAATTCGAACCTCAGCAAACATAAGTCCTCTTTTATTCTTTACATTCAAACTATGTCATTTTTCAAGCACGTCAAACTACATGAATACGATATCACCGACTTAGGGATACGACAGGCGTGTTATGATGAACTAGTAGCAGATGGCAACAACTCAGATGAGAAACAATTAAGAATTCTCGCTGTTGCTATGTGTGAAGAGTTCAAAGATTACATGCGTCCTTTATTCTCATGAATCAATTTAGAATCGAATGCTCAGAGGTTAACTACTTCACAATATTAGTTGAAGCAGAGACCGAAGACGCAGCAAGGGAACTTGCTCATGCAAATATCAATTCATTTGATATTGAGGATGAATACACATCAGAATGGTCTATTGAGACTGTGGAGGAATTATGAAAGTTGATGTGTATTCAATGCTTGACGGTCGCACGGTTGACCGCATAGCAGAGGACATTGCCGAAGCACTTGCTAAAAATGGTTATGATCCCTCAGCAGTTAGTTGGGACATTGATTGTACTGTACTTGATCTAGATGAAGATCTATGATAGACCAGTTCACAAACTGTCACCCTACCCCTTCACAGGGGTATTTTTCCCTCTATAATAAGAGAGTACAAACAAAGGTCACTCATGAGAAAGATTGAAAAGCAAATGAACAACGCAGTCAACAACCGCACATCATGGTCAAACTCAAATACAAGGGTTGATCGCATGGGCAACCGTTCTGAGGTTTACTTGCATAACAATCACATTGCAACAGTGTATGACAATGGCGATCTCCAACTCAGCAGTGCAGGTTGGGAGACTGTCACAACTAAGTCAAGACTGAATGCACTTCTAGAGAATTTCTTTGGATACACTCTAAGAATTTTCCAACACGACTTTACCTGGTACGTTGGAGACCGTAACACCCCATTTTTTGACGGGTTTACTATCCAACGATGACCAACACGGGGTGGACCTTCCACCCCTTTATCCTTTACCCTTAACCCTTTAATATTATGGCACGTTACATTGCGTCGTATTGCAACGAAGAGTTGCAGACCTGGTTTATGTTTCTTTTTGCTAAGAAAGTGTGGGAGCATGTTGACACATGTTATAATATAGAACATATCACGGAGGGCAGCCGTAATGGAAAAAACGTTTGAAGAGTATTTAAAAAACGAGCTCGAATATTATGACGAGCACCCCGAAGAGGATGACCCCTTAGAATGTCATTCTAATGCACTATTGGTGTCTGAGTGTGAGTACAAGTGACAGTTGAGAAAGTGTCACAGTGTGGGTTTCATTGGTGTGGATTTTGTCTATAATAAGGACATGAGAAACATACGACTCACCGAAGCACAAGAATCCGCCCTCGCTGATGCTCTTGTGATGCTGATGGATTTGGGAGTACCCGATCACATCAACGAAGCAGACTTCGACTCTGCTTGTGAAATCATTTTCAATCCAACCCCATTTTGCTACGACTAATGAGTACACTTCATCACGAATCAATTCTAGAGACCTGTTACGAAGAGGTCATGCAAGAAATCACTGACACAGGTGATATTGCTATGATGAACTCAGATGATATCGAGTTCGCTGTGCGTCAACGTTTCGAATCGCTTTGTCAGTAATGCCACAGTATCAAGACTGCACCTTCGATCAACTTATCGAAGATTACGCCGAGTTACAAGCGAATCGATTGCACGAAGACCCCGACAGTGCATATCAATTCATTTATGAAACACTCTCAGCACAATATGAGAGAATGACTGAAAGAGAATTGATAGACCACATCAACGAGGTTGAGTGTGAAGATACAGCAGATGAGATCATCTCAACTCATTATGGCATCAATCCACCCGATTGTTTTATCACTGGGTGACAGTTGAGAAAGTGTCCCAAGCATCCTACACAGGGTGCTTTTTTTGTGTATAATAAGAATGTACACACAAAGGAGCACACTTGAAACGTCTTGAACTAATCATGGGTCGCAACATTCCTAACAACGGAACTGTCACCGATCATATGATGAACGATTTCATAAGAGTTGAAATCATGCCACATTTTGAGTATGGCACATTCATTGACGGCGAAGGTCTCTGGAAAGGTGAACTAGAACAAACCAAGATTTTTTATCTTGAGGTCGCTGACAATGAGGTTGATGAGCACATGATCTCACTCAACTGCATAGCAGCAGCATATAAGAAACAGTTCAATCAAGACTCTGTTCTTATATCACAAGTGCAAACCAACGCCATCTTTAACTAATGAGCATTCGCTACTGGACAGCAACCGACCAACGCAACGGGAGAGTCATCACATTCTCCTCTAAATCCAAAGCGTTGGACATGTTGGCATTTTATCAAGGTGCTGGCATACGTTGCGAACTTTGCAACTAATTGTTAAGAGGGCATTGCTACTGCATGCCCTCTCCTCTATAATAAGAGCATGAACAAAGACATCTTTCTCACAAACGAATCTGCTCGCCGTGACCCTGTTGTCCAGGCAGCAATGAAATCAATCCTCGCTCGCATGACTCAAGAGCATGACAGAGCATCCGCAGGAATCGCACCTCACACAGTTGAGGTTTCACCAGTCAACTTTTTACAAGATGTAATGGATGATCTCGGTGACCCACAACTTAGAGACCGTGAGCGTGAGGAGTATTTCAGGAATGGTTGGGGCGACAGTCTCAACGGTTGCTGGATGTAATCAGTATATCACACCCTGTCCCAAACGACAGGGTTTTTTTGTGATCCCCGACCGATGGGGGTTGCCGAGCGAAAAAAGTACCGTCTTTCTAACCTACAAACGTTTCCCAGAGCGTGATAAATAGAAATACAAAATTAAAATTTGAAAACCTTCATTTTCAAAAAAATTTTCCAGCAAAAAATTCGCCCGAAAAGTTTATCATGGCATATAGAGAATTAAGTAAAGCAGAAAAGGTTGCACGATGGTTTAACCAGAGACGTATCGGAACTGCAATGCTGCATAAGAAGAGCATCCGATGGTTTCAGAAAAAGACTGGGTTATCAAATTATCAAATACAGTGGTTAAGTTTCGCTGAGGGTGTTATAATTACATTAATCATTTTATAAACATGGCAAGAGTTACTACAAGTGAAATTCTGATGCAGTTGATGCAATTGCAGAGTCGGGTAGGTGACATGGAGAAATCGCTAGATCGCCGTTTGACACATATTGAGAAACGATTCGAACAATTCGAATTAGACGCAAGGTTCAAGAGTGATCCAGCGAATGACCCCATTGGTGATCTACCAGGTATGTCTGGTGGTAAACCAGTATCAAGTTTTGGAAAGAGCATGGGATTATGACCAAAGAGAATCTCAACTATTATGAAAAGGCATTAAATGATTTTGAGCACTTCTGTGATGAATTTGAGAATGCTGCAACTAAACGTTATGCAGGTGTAGATGATGGATCAACAGCAACTATTGACACTAAAACAGTTGAACGAGCAACTCCAGCAGTTGTCTCAGAGATTGACGAACTTGGAACAGAGAGTGAAGAGTTTAGAGAACCTCCAATTAATGTACAAGCCACCTATGTCGGAGGAGTATTGGACTCTGACCCAGACACTGAATGACTTGTATAAGAAGATTGATATTTTAGGACGGTATACAGGTGGATGATAAAACTTATAGAGATATTATGTTGATACATGATATTATATCGATAAACTCTTTACACCTTTCTATGGGTAAGTTTATCGATAGTGTACAAATCGCATTAGAGGATAAAGATGCCAGCAGCAGCGACTAAGGGTAGTGAAGTAACTACTGGACATGGTTGTACAGCAACGACCACTATCCTAGATGGGGATGACTCTGTGAAGATTGGTGGGAAGGATGCAGCAGTGCAGGGTTCTAACCTGACAACACATACCGCCCCTGCTGGTGATAAGTGTTTGCCACACTCTACCAAAGTAACAGAGGGATCAAATAGTGTGCTGGTCAATGGCAAACCCCTTGCAAGAGTAGGCGATGGAATCGGATGTAGTGCAAGTGGTAAAATCAATGCAGGTGATAGCAGTGTTATTGCAGGATGAATGATCTTGTGTTATAATATGAGGAGTTAGTCAATACATATGGCAATTCGTAAACAAACGTTGAGTGGTACAAATCTTTTTGTAGAGGCGATTCCTAAGAAGACTCGTCAGGGTCTTGGAAAGCATACGAAATATTCTGCTACTTCACGTAACAAGGCTAAAAAGCGTTACAGAGGTCAAGGTCGATCATGAGTGACGAGTTAGTTAGAATCGCTAATGCTCTTGAGCGTATAGCAGATTACTATGAGAAAGGTCTACATGTAGATATTGACCATGCTCATATAGATGATATCGGTGAAATACACGGTGACGTGATAACTCATCCGAAGCAATTCTAGGAGGCGGTGCTCCGAAACGCCGAAATCTCCGAATGAATATTTAAAATGTATCAAGCATTACCCAATTGTCTACATGTTAAAGATAGTCCTATCGCAGGGCAAGGTCTTTTTGCAACACAGGATATACCTAATGATGTTTATCTGGGTATATCTCATGTTGTAGTAGATGAAGAGATTATGAGAACTCCGTTAGGAGGGTTTGTGAATCATTCCGATGATCCAAATTGCGTGAAAGTCTTTGAAGAGGAGGAGTGGGGTAAGATATATCACATGAGAACTATCAAAGCAATTAAGAAGGGGGAAGAGTTGTTCTTGAAATATACATTTTATAGCGTCTAAATAAATTGGAGTATTCTAATTTGTTTGAGTGGCTACGAAGTATACACAATCCTTCAAGGATTTATCTCTTACGTTCAAAAAACATCCTGTAACTGACGATTTGTTGGTTACAAAGAATGCTGCTGCCATTCAACAATCAATCACATCACTATTATTAACTAATAAAGGCGAAAGACTGTTTCAACCCGAATTGGGTAGCAGTCTTCGCCGTTTTTTATTTGAACCGTTGGATTACGCTACTGCGAGTTTAATTAAGTCAGCAATCATGAGTTCTATACAAGAGTATGAACCAAGAGTTGCGATTACATCATTAACCATTGATCCAAATCAATTCGATGATGGATTTGATGTAGAGATGAGTTATAAGATCTTAGGACTTAGACAACCTCCTGTTACAGTAGACTTCTTCTTGAGCCGTACACGATAATGCCTTACACACAACTCGCCAATCTTGACTTTAAAGATATAAAGTCAACTCTCAAGGATTATTTGAGAGCAGAATCAGATTTTACCGATTATGACTTCGAAGGATCTACCTTAAGTCAACTATTAGACGTACTTGCTTATAATACGTATTATACAGCGTTCAATACCAATATGGTAGTGAATGAACTGTTCTTGGATTCTGCGTCTCTGAGGGACAATGTGGTGTCTCTGGCGAAACAGTTAGGTTATACTCCCAAGTCAATTACAGCATCAACAGCGAGACTTAATTTTAACGTCAATATTCCGAATAATGCTCCTAATTATGTTCTTCTAAAAGCAGGAACAGGATTTTTAACTAATTTTGACGATACGAACTATCAATTTGTAGCAACAAAAGACTTTAAGGCAGAAGTTGCAAACGGTGTTGCACAATTTCGGGATATCGAGATAGTTGAGGGTACGTTAGTCACAACTAGAACTGCGTTTTCCACAGCCCAGAAAGGACAGAAGTTCAAAATTGAGAATAGTAAGGCAGATATCAACACTTTAACGATAAAGATATACAATAGCTCAAATAGCACAGACTTCGAAGAGTGGAAGAAAGCAGATAACATTCTAGATCCTGGTGTGAATTCAGATTCATTAATCTATTTTGTGAATGAGATTGAAGATGAGTCTTATGAGGTTATCTTTGGAGACGGTGTATTAGGAAAACCATTAGCTAACGGAAACGTCGTTGAGATGTCCTATGTGGTCACTCACGGCAAAGATGTTAATGGTGCTAAGACATTTACGTTTGGTGGCGTTCTAGACGATGGTACTAGCACATTAACAGTACCTTTCTCTATTACTGGAATCAGCACTTTGCAAAAAGCAGAGGGTGGAGAGGATATTGAGAGTATTGCTAAGATCAAGTATCTTGCACCTAAGTTTTTCTCTTCACAGAACAGAGCAGTCACAAGTTCTGACTATGAAGTGATTGCACGTAACGTATATCCTGCAATTAGTGATATTATTGTGTTTGGTGGAGAAGAGCAAGTTCCACCTGACTATGGTAAGGTCTTTATTGCTATCAAACCTAATGATGCATCATTCCTTTCTGCATATACTAAGAATGAGATTGTGAATGATCTGAAGAAGTATTCTATTGGATCAATTAGACCAGTATTGGTTGATCCATCTATTTTGTATGTTGAATTAGATTCACATATCTTCTTTGATGGAACTAAGACAGAATTACTTCCGCAACAAGTAGCAGGTAATGCTGCTAAGGGCATCACAGAATATTTGAAGACTTCTCAGACAGAGAAGTTCAATGGTAAGTTCAGATATTCTAAATTTGTAAGTGTCATTGATGAGTCGGATAGAGCAATTAGATCTAACCTAACTTCAGTCACACTCAGAAAAGATTTTATTGCACAGTTGAATTCATCTACATTCTATGAGATCTGTTATCAGAATGCATTTGATACAGATTGTGATAATCCAGTGGTCTCTTCTACTGGTTTCATAACACTAGAATATCCAAACTATACCACGTATTTGGAGGATCGATCTGGAAAAATAGTACTATATAGACTAGATCCAGTGTCAGGCGAGAAAATTATCTTAAATGACTCTTTGGGTGATGTTGATTATGCTAAAGGTGAGATCATGTTATATGACGTGACCCTCATTCAAGGAAGTTTCTCTGATAATAGAATCGAACTGCGTGTAAAACCTGCATCTAACGATGTCACTGTACTTAGAGAAGTATATCTTGACGTAGATGTAGCAAAGAGCAAATTTACAGCGACTAAAGAATAGTGTCTAAGACTGCAAGGAAGACCTCACTATTAATAGAGAATCAACTCGCTTCTTTTATAAGCGAAGAGTATGAACTATTCGGAAAGTTCGTACAAAAGTACTATGAGCAATTAGAATTACAGGGTCAACCTCTTGATATTGCGAATCATCTCACAACATACCGTGACATTGATTTCTATGATCAGGAAATACTCCAACAGTATACACAGTTAACCCAGTTTGCTCAATCAACGGATACGTCACTAACCGTAGGGGACACTAGTGCATTTCCTGATAGTGGTTATCTCAAGGTTGATGATGAGATATGTTTCTATAAGTCTAAATCAGCTACACAGTTCCTAGAGGTCAGTAGAGGAGTATCAGGCAATACGCAGCTGGGAGATCTCTATAAGGAGTCTACATTTGTTACTACCAATGCAGCAGATCACACTGTTGCTGATAAAGTATACAATATTAGTAATCTTTTTCTCTATGCACTAGTAAAAAGTTTCGAATCTCAGTATTTACCTGATTTTCCTGTTGCATATCTTAATGAGAGCGTTGATCAGCGTACTTTAATCAAAAATATTGCGAGTTTCTATAAATCGAAGGGTACTGCTCAATCAATTAAGTTTTTATTCAAATGTATAGTTAAGGATGATCCTGCTCCAGAAGTAAAATACCCTAGAGAGCAAACGATCAAGTCTTCTGAGTCTACTTGGATCAAAAATTATTCTCTTAAGGCAAAAATTCTTTCTGGCACTCCAGAGTCATTTATCGGAAAAGAGATCGTCCAAAACGTAGACGGGGCCTACGCTTCTGCGGTCATAGATAACGTCCTCTTCAGTGGAAGGCATGATGGTGTCGATTTGTATGAATTGATACTTGCGGAAGAAACTGTTAACGGTAAGTTCATATTATCCGCAAAGACTACTTTGAGTGCGGATATCGATAATTCCAGTACCGTAGTTGATGTGTTCTCCACAATGGGGTGGAATGACAAAGGAAAGTTCAATATCAACAACGAGACCTTCACTTTTGAAGAAAAGACTATAGATCAGTTCACTATTAAGACTAGATCGGCCGCTTCTTCACATTATGCTGGTGATTTAGTATATGACGCTGCTAATGTGAGTGTCGGTACTGACTCTGTACTCATATTGGGCGTACTCTACAGTGCTACACCCACCAGTCCAAGTCCTTATGCTAATGTAGGAGAGAGACTTGAGATATCAGATCCTGGTTTTATCAATACAGATGTAAAGGTATTCGATTCTTCTAATAATGTTAGATGGGATCTATCTAACATATCTGCAATCTTTGAGGATGGTGATGATTACTATATTGCGTCACCAAATAATCAGTTACGTATTATTCCTAAAGAACCTACTCTAACTACTGAAATCTATAAAACCAACAATAAGGACATTGGTGTTTTCCTTGATGGTAGTCTTGCTATGGGTGCAAGGCACACTGATAGTATACTTAATGGTGCAATTCAGAAAATTACTGTTACTCATAGGGGTAGCGGATACGCTAAAGAACCATATGTCCTTATAAACGGTGATGCTGGTCTTGCAAGGACTAAGTTAGCAGGTCAGGTAGTCGAATCAGTTATTATCGATACACCACTGTTGTACACTGCTACACCCACCATAGAGATACTCTCTGGTAGGAACGCAGTAGTTACTCCAGTTATAACAAATGGTGCTATCACCAGTATGGTCGTAGCAAATGCAGGTGAGTATTATTCATCTCCACCTGTAATCAGAATTTTAGACTTAGCTGGTAAGGGAAGGTTTGCGGAATATAAAGCAGAGGTCTCAAATAGTGGTGAGTTGACTGCATGTACCCTAGTCACTGCTGGTAGTGGTTATTCCCCTGGTAATATTCGGATCGATATTATCCCAGTTGGTTCTGGAGCGACAGCAGATGCGAGTATTCTCTCATGGACTAAGGATAGGTATAAGTTAACTCAAACAAATCCTGTTCCTGCTGCGTTGCGTAGTGGCGACGATGGTTCGGCTCATAGTCCTATTATGGGGTATGCTTATGATGGGAACCCTATCTATGGTGCTTACGGATACAGCAATCCCCTAGACAGTACTAGTACTATCAGTAAGATGAGCTCTAGTTACTCATTGAATTTGGGAAGATCGATAGGACCTTCCACGGCTGCTTACCCACTAGGTACTTTCTTTGAGGATTACAAGTATACACATAAGCAAGGAACACTAGATCAGAACAATGGTCGTTACTGTATAACACCTGAGTATCCTGATGGTGTCTATGCTTACTTTGTAACTGTTAGTTCATCTAATGAACCTGTATTCCCTTATATCATAGGTGAGAACTATTATGCAGTTCCTA
>Ga0208749_1000048_pt1 | contig 26151 bp, 28 predicted proteins | sample Knorr_S15_td_DCM_FD_185601 | JGI IMG/M metagenome (GOLD analysis project Ga0208749, IMG submission 185601) | Marine microbial communities from Southern Atlantic Ocean transect - Knorr_S15_td_DCM_ad_63m_LV_B (SPAdes) (version 2) | ecosystem: Environmental > Aquatic > Marine > Oceanic | place... | reverse complement strand
GAAAACATAGTAAGAATTATTTGTGTTTTCTACTGATTCAACAAAGTTGTTTGCGTTCAGAATTCTAAATTGATCAGTAATAATCGCTGACATTGTATCTAAACTTTTCTTTTCCTTTTATTTATAGTGGTAATTTAATCAAAGTCCAAACACTCTGATTGCACCTGATGATCTAAGACCCCTTAGAGATGCTACAGTGTAGTTCTTTCTTTGTATAGTTGGGAATGTTGTCAATCCTGTATTGACTGTTAATCCTGTAACTCCAATAGAAATAGGACTACTATTTCTTGATGCATTATATAATCTACCCCAACTGATTCGACCTAAGTGAGTAGCGATGCCAGGATTAGTATTATCAAAGTTTCCTGTTAATCCTGCTCCTACTCCAGTGGTTTGACCATTAAGAATATTGCAAGTAATTTCACCATTTTCACCTGTAGATGTTATTGCATGAACCTTATAGATATTATCTAAGAAAGTTGAACCTATACTTACTATAGATGAATTATGAGTATCAACAGATGTAATACCAGTTCCCACTGTTGTATCTTTAATAAACACTGGATAACCAACTAACAATGAATTTGCTGTTTTATCTGCTCTAAAGAAGAACTTAAGTGCAGATTGACCACTTACTGTGGTTGTGCTGATACCAGTTATGATACCAGTGAATCCCTCTACGTTGTCTATAGAAGTAACTTTTTCTGTCTTAAATTGTGGTAAATCAATAATTACTTGTGGGGGTGTTAGATTTGAATAACCTAAACCAGGATTCACGATTGATGTTGAAGTAACTGTGCCATTAGTAATAGTTGCAGTAGCTGTTGCTGTACTTCCAATTCCAACTCCAATAACAGGTGGTGCACTTATTTTAATCGTTGCACTCGCATATCCAGAACCTGCGTTTGTTATATTAAGAGATGTGATGGTTCCTGCAGAGGATACAATTGCTGTTGCAGATGCACCAACGTTAATTTCACCAGAAGTTACAAGAGCATCTACAGTGCTGTATTCTAAATTATAATCGCCATCAGTCTCATCAGGATTACTTGCACTTAAATGATCTCCTTTTTCATAGAAGAATACTTCTGCATCATCTACAAATATTCCATTTGTACTTCCTTGTCCAGATGTTGATGTAAAATCACCGATAATCTTTGAAGTTGGATAAACTTGTGGTTCAAGAATTTCTCTTGACTTATCTATTTTCTTACCACCTAAGATGATATCGACTTTTTGTTTAGTCCATCTAAGTGGTTTAATATTTTTTTCATCAATACCTGCACCAGTATAAATGTCAGTCTCTAGAAGTTTTGCACCTAATAATTCTTTAACTGTTCTTTCTGCTTGTTGTGAAGTAGAAACTCCAACAGCATGCTTGAATAATCTAACCTCATCACCAATTTTAACTGTTTGTTGAATATCTGCAGTATCTACATCAACTCCATCCTGTCCCTTATAGAAGAATATATCAACCTTTGCCTCTTCTCTTGGTGCTTCCTCAAATTCAAATGTTGTGCCACCTTCAAATGTATATGAAGAACCAGGTTCTTGTAACACACCATTTATGAATATAAGAAGAACAGCATTCAAATCAATTAATTGTGAGCGAGCATTATTAAGGTCTTTTTCAAAACTTAGTAATTGTCCATTGAAGAATAATGGGAATCTTGTTCTTGAACCATCTTGTAAGTTACCTATTGAATCTATAAAGTCTATTTCACCGAATTGCCAAGATGAGAATTTATCTTGGAATATTTGAGTAACCTCTAATTCAAACTCTTGTATTGGTGAAGATAGATGTGCTGCTGTAACTAATCCAACAGGTTTGAATTTATCACCAACTTTGAATGAATGACCAGGTCTTGCGATGGAAAATTCAGATATTTCAAAAGTTGTTGAACCAATACCTACTGTTGTTTTCGCTGCACTTACTTTCACATCAATTAATAAGTTTGAACCTGTGTCCGTAGTTGAACCCTGCCCAACTCTTGATATACCAATAACTGGTAAATTATCATAATTTGGTTCTGGTATAATAATTTCAGGATTTACATATCCTGAACCAGCAGAAGTAATTGTTAGTGCTAATGTACCACCTGCACCAACTACTGCAGATATTTGTGCACCCGTTCCACCGCCACCTCCAGCACCAACATTTAAAGTAATTGTATTATTTGTAGTTGCAACAATTGCAGTTTGAATACCAGCAATAGGATCTGAATTAGGGAAACTTGTCTTGGATACTGAACGAGGATATGGATGATCAGAGAAGAAGTTATCTTTTGAGCATTTAAATACTAATCCACCAGTGTCAATACCAACTGTATCACTTGTAGACAATCCGTGATTTGGTATTGTTAGAACTAATTGTCCTGAATGAGATGTATAAACTGCGTTTGTTGCTGTAAATGCATTTGCACCTGTTGCAGCAAAATTACCCTTACGAATAGAATTGATACCAGCACTTACAAATCTATGAACATATGCTTGGTCTGTAACACCAATCGCAACAGAACCACCACGATATCCTGAACCAAATGTAAGATCTTCAAAGAACTCGAATGCATTACCGCCACCTTGATAAGTGTGTGGTATTGTACTTGCACCCGCTTGAACTTCAAATGTTCTATCAGAAACTATACCAACAACAAATAGAGGTCTTTCGTGGTCTTGGAAAATTGTAGTTGTAACACCAACATACCCACCGCCACCAATAGTCTTAACTGAGTTTGCAGCAGCAGAAACAAATGTATGAGTATATTGATCACTTGGAGCAGATGCACCAACATTAACTCTGAAAGTATTTGTAGTAACGTTACTGACTGTTAAATATTGACCAGCAGCAGGGTCAGTCGCACGAGGATAACAATGAGTTGAATTATTACTATCTTTTGAACAAGTAAAGCAAATTGAACCTGTGTCAAGAACTACTGCATCACCATTTGTCAATCCATGATTAGCAATAGTTAATACCAGTACACCATTTGCTGGATTGTAAGTTGCGTTTGTAGGTGTGCCAACAACTGTCTTAGGACATCTAAACTCTAATCCTTTAAGTTTGACTGTGTTTGGTCTTTCAAGTGCAAAACCATGAACCTTATCTGTTGTAACTGTAATAATACCAGTTATATTATCGTACGATGCGGTTTGAATACCAAGATTAAAACCAGATGATGTTGCGATACCAACAACACTTGTAATTCCACCATTTGCATCTTTAAATGCTTTTACTTTTGCTCCTTGTAGTGGTGCATATCCTGTGCCTGGTGTTGAACCTAATGAAACTATAAGTCCACCTCTAGGAACTTGGTTTTGGTTTATATCAAATTCGGATACAATAAAATCACCGTTTGTAGATGTTATACCACTAAACTGTACAGTTGATATACCAGCAGTTGTGTCTGAAATAAATTCATAGTTACTTCCAGTATTATTGACAGTTTTAGGAGTCTGGAATACGCCATTGATGAATAGAACTCCATTTCCTACGCCAATACCTGAAGAAGTATTTGCACCACCAACAGTTAAGGTATATGTTTTACCTATACCTGTGAAGTTGTCAGAGATATCATCAAACAACATATTTGTTGTGTAGTTACTTCTTAAGAATGTTCTGCCACTAAAGTTTGCTCTTACAAAAGGTAAGTTAGTTTCATCTCTTCTTGATCTATTATTACCCTTTGGAGGATCGGAGAAGAACACTGTACTATCAACTATATTGAACGCTCCTCTATGAACCCTTGCAGTTGCGTTTGCTGCGTGTGAAGTTGCTGCGATACCTAATTGACCTCTATCAACTTTAACAACTGGTAGAGTTGCAATACCAAGTGATACATCAGTCGAATCGTTTATAACTCCAGTAGGTATGCTTGAAAATCCAACTTCTGTAACTTTAACATACTCATCATCAATTTTAAGGAAATCTCTTGGTGCAACAGAACCAATTCCACTTAGTACAAATTGTGATAGTCCAATACCAATGCCATTATTATGTGTAAATCCATCAAAGATTCCTAAATTATGTGTTATTGAAGTGAAAGAAATAGGTTGCTGAACAACACCATCCAAACCAATGATAGTTTTGGTAAGTTGTTTTCTCATAGACAACTTATGTGCATTACCAGCACCAATTCCTGTAAATGTTACTGGATTACCTGATAAAACATATTCAGGTCTTGTAAATAATTGGAATTGATTTTCATCTACAACTTTTGCGTAAACAGTACTTGGTAGTAAAGTAGTTACTACTCCAGCAATATTTGCTGTTGATCCTATGGAAATTGCTGTACCTGCAATTCCGATGAATGTTGAATCTGGAGTGTATGTTAATTCTTCATTATCATTAAAGAAATGACTGTTAATATTGATTGTGCTTGTAGTTGTGCTTATCGTTCCTGCTGGATTAAATGTTTTAGAGTAAATTGGAACTTCTTTATGCTTCAATACAAAATCTTTCTTATTTGCTCTGAGACCTGCAGCACCATCATAAGTTGTTAACAATATTTGTTGATTTACTGTACCATAAGTTAAATCTGGTGGAGTATTCTCAAAATCACTTACTGTATACAATATCTGATTGTATGATTGAACTTCAATTAAAGACTCAAACTCTGCATCTGGGTAGAATCTTAAATTAATATTATCACCACTTATCTCACCACCAAATGTACCAATACCTGTAGTAGATCCAGCAGATACGAATGGATATTGAACTGTCAAAATATCATCAACATCACGAATCGATATGACTTGATGGACAGCGGAAGTTTCTCCACAAGAAACTCTAACTAACGATTTAACAGAACTATCAACTAATTTGTTTAGTGTAGCATATGTAATTGTGCTTGCAGTCCCAGTAACATATCCAGATTCTAATCTAGCACTTCTTTCTGAACCCTGTGGTTGACCTGCAACTGAGAATCTATAGGTTCCAATTCCAGTAGTTGTTGTTCCCAACCCTACAATATTTGCTCTAAGGTCAAGAGTGTTAACTCTATCATTCTCACATTGTAGTTTGATAAAGTCATTTTCAAATCTTGCAGTAATTACTCCAACCACACTATTGCTTAATTCAGTTTTTGTATCAATATATGTTTCAGCGATTGTTGTATCAACACCATCAAAATCGACAATAACTTCATTATAATTAATTTCTTTAGTTACACTATCCTGAACAAAAATAGTTGCGTATAATGAATTGAAATCTGTTTTAGGGAACTGTGCAAATGTAGTAGTAGTAAATCCAACTGATGTGCTTCCTATACCTGCATTTATACCAGTCAAATCAACACTTCCTATTCCATTTGTACCTATTCCTGTTAAGTCTGTATTAAAATCAATTTTAAGAAGTTTTATATCATGATCTTTAGTAAATTTCTCTGTAGGTGTAAATAGTAAATTTTTAGTTCCAGTTGCTAATATTTCAGTATCAAAATCACCTAATTTTACTGTTGTAAAGTCAGTGGATTTTTCTAGTATAAATGCATTGCTTTCAGTTGTTAATGTGACTAATTCTGTAAATTGAGTATCAAAATTATCAGGATCAACAATTTGTACAAGATAATTTCCAAAATCTTCAATGAGTGGTTCAATAACTGTATTGGTGCTTTCAAATCCTTCACTTGAGAAGTTTTCACTTATATCATCATGTAATAAAACTCTGTTAGTTTTACATCTAGTGAAATCTGTAAGAGTTCTATTTTTGAATGTTAAAAACTTAGAACCATTAACTCTAGTGTCAAAATCTCTTGCAAAATCAAAATTATTAATCGCATCAACTCTTTGCTTATCATTAAGTTCTAATACATTACCAACATCTAAAACAACAGTCTGATTTGATTCACGAACACTTCCAACTCCAACTTGAAGATTAGATGTAATTGCAGTATCAGCAAAATTCTTTAATCCTGATGGATGAACTAAACGATTAACTGGATTTACAAATTTTTCCCATTCAACTGAACTCTTAACTGTGTAAGATAAGTTTTGATAGTAATCATTATCAGGTATAACTTGATAGTCTTCATTTAGTTTACCAATATCATCTAACCATCCATAATCCTGTCTATTTGAAAAATCAGTGGTAAATTTAGCTTGATTATCAACAATACTTGTAATTTCAGCAGATACATTGCTAAGTTCACCTTTTATTCTATCACCTTTTTTAATTTTGAATTTACCATCAATTTTAATGTAATCATTTCTAACTTCAATAACTTTTAAATCTGTTATTACACTGTCAACAATTAGAGTCTCCTTCAATTCAAAGACACCTCTTGATTGAACTGGTTCAATAACAGGATACTTTTTCTTATTGATTAATGTAGCATAACCAGATTGGAAAGTTTTAGCGATACCAGGATTGGTTGTAACACCTGCTGTACTAAACTTTAAAATACATTGTGTTCCAACGATATAGTCATCTACGTTAAAGAATTGATAGTTATAATTATCAGAGTTATATCCAGTTCCTTCAACACTAGTATTAGTTGATATTCCACCCTGTGTGGCACCTATTCCTGCTTCTCCGACTCTTTGTATACCTTCAACATAAACTTGATCTCCAACTGCAAACGGTTGATTTTCAAATCCATTGATAGGAGTTTCAAGGAAACAAGTTACAACTCCAGAATTACTTACTTGAAGTGAGTTAATTCCAACTCCATTAGAATTATTAATTGAGATAATCTTATGAACAACTGAATCTAATCCAGTAACTGGTGATAATACGTCTACTTTCGATATTGTTTGATTAGGTGTAAATGCCTGTAGTGAAAGTGTATCTACAACTGTATTAGTTACGGGATTGAATACTAGTAAATTAGGTGTACTCATATAATCAGCACCACCACTTACAATATTAACTGAATCAATAATATCAAGATTATCAATGTTTACAACAGGTGATATAAATGCCTCTGGACTTAAGGTTTTATCTGAAGAATATTCATATCCAATATCAACGATTCTTATTTTTTTGATTCTTCCGATATTTCTAGATGATGCAATTATGTTAGCGTCAGTTCCGTTTGTGCTCTTAACTGATTTAAATTGTGGTAATTTTTTATAATTAAAACCAGGAGATATGATATTTAAATCTTTTATCTGACCATGAACATTAGTAGATTTTGTTGAATACTCTAACTTTTCACAATCACCAGAATTATAACTTAAGAACTCAGGTATTTCTGGTGAAATATCAAAAGTATCTGGAGTCACATTAGATATCTTATATTCTCCATTATACTTACTATCAATAAATCTTATTTCAGAGTAATTAGAAACCTCAGTATCGGCAGTACTAATAAATCCACCTTTTGTTAATCCATAATATAATCTACCAGGTGAAGATGCAGAATATTGTACAGTCAGACCAGCACCTACAGGGTCAACATTATTTGTACCTATACCAATCGTACCACCAGTTCCAACATTAAATGAAGGAGAGTCTTGTGAACTCAAATATTCGTTGGTAAGTTGTCTATCGTAAAATAATTTAAAGTCAAAATTTAATAATGTGCTACTTGTCAATCCAAAATTTAATTTTGAATTTTTAACAACATCAATTCTTGGATTTATCAATCCGATTGATTGATTATTACCACCAGTATTTGCAGTAATATTTACAGTTCTAACTGGATTTGCCCTATTATCTTCAATTGTCTCAGAGAGTTGGAATCTTCGACTACTTACTTTATTAACAAAATAGGTGCCTGTGCTCAATCCAGTTGCCCCACCATCATAGAATACTTTATCACCAGTTTCAAATCCATGATCAACTATGTCTATCTGGTTTGTTTCGACATCTGCAGCATTGAATAAAATTGGATTTATAATTAACTTTTCAAATGCTTCATTATAATTTACGGATATAGGTGTTGTATTACCAAGACCAACATTAAGATTTGGAACAACATTCATTCTAATAATGTCACCTTCAACTAAATTATGAGTTGTGGTATTTGCTGCTGCAACATTTGTAGATACTCTGGTTACAATCTTATCAATATCTCCTGTTATTTGTTCTTTATCAGTTTCAAAGAAATATAAACCTGAAGAAATACCTGTATTTGAACCTTTACTATAGAAGAATAATCCTTCACTTGTTGTTGCAGTTCCAACTCTTGATGTTACAAGACCAATATTATTTTCATCTTTATTAATTACATAAACTTCAGTCCTATTTGCACCTAAGAAAGGTAATTTAAATTCAGTAACAAAGGGTGATTTACCTACATCAAATCTATTTGCACCAACTCTTTTATTTAAAAATAGTTTTTGACCAGTTTTAAATGGGTGATTTGGGATATGTATTGTTCTAGTAGGAATAGAAACAGTTTCTTTTATTTCTCCAGTAACTCTATCTACATTAATTGCACCACCAGATGTTGTTCCAACTCCAACAGATTGTGGACCATTGAAATATACTATATCATTTACTTCTGAATTGAATTTACTTGTCTTGACTGGAATACTGATTTTATTATTAAGTACATCAACGTGTGAACCTAAAGTATGAGCAATACCTGTATGTCTTAAAACTCTTATTACTTTTCTGAGTGGATGTAAGTTTAATACTTTTAGAGTTTCAACATCTGATGTATTTCCAGAACCAACTCTTAATGAACCTCCAATAGCAATTGAATTAGGTATTTCTGTTACATAAATGTCTTGAATTAAACCACCAACAGCACCGACAGTCATAGATTTTGCAAGACCAATTTTGTCAGTCTTAATACCAACACTAAATGAATCTGTTAAATTAACAATCGAACTGCTTAAACCAGATATGGCTACTGAAGTTTGATCATTAAGTTCAATGAATGGTAAGAAATTTGCCTGAACTTCACTTCCACTCTTCCACTCAAATACTGCTCCTTCAAATGGAGTAATTGTAGTATCGATTCTAGATATTCCAATACCGACGATTTCATCAACTTGTGCACGGAATCCTGAACCATTAGTACCCTCATCATCGAATTCAGTAATATCACCAACTTTATATCCTGTACCACCATTCAGTATAGTAAATCCATCAACACCACCTTTAGTTACAGATTCAATTTTAGATATTTGTCTTATTGTTTCATAAGATTCTGTTACAAAATCATTTCCTGCAAATTTTTCATCGACATTGTATGGTAGTGTATTTCTTCTCAATCCTGAGTTATTGAAATCAAAATCTTGATTTAATAGTTGATTTTCTGCAATAAATGGTGAGCGATAAGTATTACCAATAAAATATGGATATTGTCCTTCTAATTTGTTTGTTCCAGTTCCTAAACCAACAGTGGCAAAATATGCATAAACACCATTAGGAAACTCTGGTGTTTTACCAAATCTTCCATTATGAATATCTAAATCACCTGTTCCGTTATATACGTGGTCTTCTACAAAAAATCCTGCTGCATAACCTGCTGGACGATTTTCAACCCTATTAATATCAGTTACGTATGATGGTTGTATAATTTTTAAATCAGAGTTAATATTTGCAGGATCTGAATATCCAAAAGGACCATATATTGGATTGCCATCATATGCCCATCCTACAATTGGAGAGTGACCAGTTATCTGATTAAATTCACCATTTGAATTTACACTGAATGTTTTTTCAAAATTATTTGCTATCTCTTGAGAGTAACCTAAAATACTAAATTTTAGAGAATCTTCTTTTTCAGATAAGAATGAATCACCAAATCTGTGAGTATTATTTAAAGTTAAACTTCTTACTCTTGCAATGTAACTTCCATTAGAACCTCTTGAAAATGCTCTAACTTCTGTAGAAACACTACTGTATCCAATACCAGTATTTGTTACTATAGCATCAATTACTTGCCCATTCTCTATAACTGGACGAACAACAGCACCAGCTCCTGAACCTGTTGATATTACTCTAATATCTGGAAGTGAATTATATTCTCTTCCTCTGTTTACAACTGCAACATCAGTAATTCTACCATTTACAATAATTGGTTTGAACTCAGCAAATTTTCCATTTTCAATGGTAACTTTAGGTACAACTTCTTTATCAAGTGTAGTTGAACCATAGTTTGTTCCTTGTTCATATAGATATCCACCAATCAATTCACCTGTAACAACAGGAGTAATTATTATATCACCTGTAATTGTTGAACCATAAGATACATCAACATTTACCTTTATCTGAGGATAATTAAATATCTGGAATCCTTCACCTGATGAAGTGAAATTGACATATTTTCCTCTATTATAATCTACTGTAGAAGTTCCACCAATACCAGCATCTGCTAATTGAAATGTATCATTTGTTAATTTGTTGATAAAGTATGAGGATGTTGTTGTTAAACCTTGTATTGCTGTTGTTTCTGCAGAATACTCAACAATTTCACCATTTTCAAAACCGTGATTCTTAAATGTAACAACATTCAATGATGTTGATATACCTGTAGGTTTTACTCTTAATTTACGATGTGTATATCCTGAACCTTCCTCTAGAACCTTAATTGCAACTAATGTATTTTTATTTTCTGTTCTAAATTTATGAATACCACTTGCAGATGTATCAGTCGATAAACCAACAGTGTTTATACCTGCGGTGCCAAATAATGCATCTACTCTAGTATTAAATATTCTGACTGTGGTAGGATTAATAGACCTTACAAAATATGGAGCACCATCGGATAATGTTCCAGCAACTTGATTTAGTAAATCAAAGGCAGTTCCGATACCAATTGGGTCATTACCATTTGATCCATAATAAACAAGTTGTCCGTCATCTAAATTATGAGCAGTTTTGAAGGTTATAGTTTCATTTACTATGTCAACACCACCGTTAAAGAAAATATCTCTACTATCAAACAGTAGTTCTCTATTTCTAGTTCCTAAAATTGGTTGTAAGACGCATCCACTACCATTACCACCAGTCAATGAAATACTTTGAATTGCATCAATGTCAAATTCTTGGGGGTCAACAAAAACTTGTTTAACTGTACCTTGAATTATTGGTTCAACTGCTGCACCAACACCACTACTTGTCTCAATACCTACTATTGGTGGATTGACAACATCATATTCACTTCCAGAATTTAATAAATCAATTGATTCAAGAGGACCAAAATAAATTTGATTATCTGAAATAGGTGAACGTACTTGTACACCATTAATTAATATTCCAATATCAGTTGTAGGTATATCCTGATTTGAGCTTACAAATAGGTTCTGAGATAAAGGTATTTTTCTTAATATCTTATCTGCATCTAATGTTCTGCTTTTATGCTTCTCTAATACAAATCTATGTACATCAGAGGTGGAAGTAGTTGGTCCTACCTGAACTGTGCTTGCAGAACCAATTTGTGCTAAAGAGTTAAATATTCTAATTTTTGTAATATCTTGTCCTGGTTCAGGTAACACAGGATCTACAAAATATGTTCTTCCAGTGTCTAATCCAACAAGTCCATCACCTTCAGGTAAATAAGTAACAGCATCACCCTGAATGAATTTTAAATTTCGACTAATATTAAAATTAATAAAACTATATCTATCATTTAATGGATTAAAACCATCTAATCCAGCAGCAGTTCCTCCTGTAAGAGTCTCTTCAATTATATCAGTAGTAATGTCATAACTTGGTAAAGAGTTAGATGCAACGTAACCATCTTCATTACCATCAGTGTATACACTTAAAGTATCTGCAATAATTGATTCATTGCCTTTGAAAATATTGACTCCAGAGCTAGTTACCTTTTCAACTTTTCTACGAATATCATATAATTGATTTGCGTCTTGTGTAAATCCAGCTATGTTAGATACTGTAATCTGATTTAGTCCAACGTTGATACTAGCGATAGTACCACTACCAGCAATGACTTGTTCATTTCTCTTTAATATATCAAATCTATCACCTACCTTAAGTGAAGATTTATCAATAGGAGTTCTTAATGTAAAGGTTGAACCTCCAACTGGTATATCAACTTGAAATCTAGAACTTGTGTTGTAAATCCAAGAGTTAGCAAATATTTGTTTATAATTTTCGCTATCATTTTCAATCTTTTCACCAATATTTTTAACAAAGAAATTTTCTCCCTCATTAATAAGACTAATATCAGTGATTGGAACTAACTCAGATAATACACCAGTGATTCTTAAATCAATTCTTTTTGATAAATCTCCATTTTCATAACCAAAAATTGTTTCATTTGCCCTAATATCATCTGCAGTACCTATACCTACTCCAATCCCACTACATCCAAAAAACTGATTTATTGACTTTGATGTATAATTTATCTCAGAATTAGTACCGCTAATTATAGTACCAGTTGTACCAAACCCAACAGTTGAATCAACATTAATTATTGTAGCACCTGCAGTAACATCATCTAAAACTTTTGTATTACCTGGTACTGTAAAAACTCCTTCAATTAAGTCACGGTCACTAAATCCAACAAATAAAGCAAGTTTAAAATAATTTTTTCCATCTCTTTTTATAATTTCTACTTCAGATACAGATGCATTTGTTGATGTATCGGTTGATTTAAATATTGTTTGTCCAGTTAAGTTCTGTGGTTCTCCATTTGGTGTAATTAAGTCTGCTACAACTACTTCTCTTCTTATAAATTCAGCGTCAGATGGTTTTATTAGATTTCCTTCTAAATCAAGAACTCTTGCTTCAACTCCAAATAATACCTTAAATAAAATTTTTACAGACTCTTCAATACCTTTTGACTGATAAAATGAACGAGCAAACTTTGAGAAGTTGCCTACATCCAAATTATCTGCAAAATCATTATTTTCTAATCCAGGTAAAAAAGTTTTCTTAAACTTTTTGAAAAACTCTTGGAGAAATAATACTGATAAATTTGTTAGTGATGACCCTGATGTGTGAGATGCTGCTAGTGTACTGTTAAATTTTAAACTCTCTTGATTTATATCCAGTAAAGAAGAAGAAATACCAACATTATATCCTGTAATACCACTAAAACCACGAATACATCCTGTAAAAGTTGTCGAAGTTATACCTGTATATGAAATTATTTCATCATCTATCTTAAGTAATCCATATTCAGATGGAAAACCTTTAGTACTAGGAACTGTTATAGTAGTATCAGAAGTTGATATCGCTGCAGAGATGGTTGTTACACCTACAACTGCTTCAGGAACTAAGTTTTCAACTTTTAAATATTGGTCAAAATTAGTAATTAAATCTTGAGCACCACCTTGAAACTCTTGTGATATGTAATATTGTTTTAAAAATTCAGTAGCATTCGGAAAATCAGATACCACAAATTCTGGTAACTGATTTTTAATGATAGTATTGACTTGTATTCTTTTGTCAATTTGTGACATAAATTATTTCCTCTCTAAATCTCCGTTAGAGTAACTTGATGTGTAGTAATCTCTCTGGAATACGACTCCTGATACATCTTCTCCTGATGCAATTACGTCCTTCACAGTATTTATTGTGCTTTTCGATACGTCAAAATTAAGATATAAATCTTTCAATCCAATTACATCATTTGATTCAGGAAATGCTTGAATCTCAATTATATTATTTTGATTCACAGTTGATGTGATATTAATAGTATTTAATATGATCTCACCCTTTTTATAATCAACCATACCAGCATCTTTTACAACAACTCTTTGTTCACCTTTATTATTTTTAGTTACGATACTAAGAGTTCCCTTCATACTTCCATCTAATGCTCCAGAGGCATTTTTATTTGGAACGTCAGTAATATAAGCAGTATCATTGAAACCATTAATAGTAAATCCTGTGCTCTTGACGTTAAATCCTGCAGGATTGATATTAAATTTATTACCATAACATAATTCATATTGTGCAAACTGATTTAACAGTGCTTTCAAATCTCTTCTTATAATAACTTTAGTGATGTTTGAGGTAATTCCATTATCAACACGATCAATTAGAGTACTCACTTTACTGTATTTAAATCTACCACCGAATTTATTAATCTCTACATTATTTGCATATTCATTTAATGAATTAATAATTCCAGTTCTTAAATCCGTTGCAGATGCTATTTGTGATGGATTATAATATGCTGTGCAATTGATTTCCACATATAGTAGTTTAAGATCAACAATTTCAGAATTAATACCAGCGATAGCGTAGTTCTTTAGTTTATTTTTAATTTGTGATTTATCAAAATCTGATACAAAAGTACCATTTTTTGGTTTGATACTTATTTGAACTTTTCCAAATTGTGGTGGGTCTAACTCCTCTCCACCAACAACCGCTACAGATTCTGTTTGAGGGAAAATTGTACCAATTATTGCCTCATAATCTCTTGGTGTAACTGCTCTATATTGTGCTGAATAAAGTCTTGGAGCAAAATACTTAATAGAAGACACATCCTCAACTTCAGCACCATTAGAAGCGTTTGAGACGGTAGTTACTGTTAAACTATCAGATGGTGTAAAGATTGTTCCATCGCTTTTTGTAAAAGTACCTTGGAAACTAAAATTAGATGCTCCGTTACCAGTTTCACCTTCAGTTACAATATACTTTACTGTTATAACTGAATTATTCTCTAACTTACGTCCGAATAATCCATCACCAAATATTATTTCATATTTTTCATCTTGCACTTCCTGAGAAAGGAATATTTCTGAATTCTTATCAATATTCAATATATTGTCTACCATTTTATATTTTCGACCAATGGTAACATCAGCAGGTCCTGATACAAATGCTCTTATAGTTGAACTATCAATATTCGGACTATCAATTATAAACCTTTGATCTATTGACGCATCAACACGATAAACTCTTTGAAGGAGAGTTCCTTCATGTATCGTAATTGGTTCATCAAATTTAGCAAATGATGTACCACCTATATCAACTACTCTAGTTGAAGTTATATTATCTGGTAGAGAAAATCTATAAGTTGTATTACCAGAACTTCCTACACAAACTAAACCTGCTTGAAGGGTTAAAAACTTTGTAGTATTATCATTTGTCGCACCTACATTTACATCAGAAATACTAACTTGTGCTGTTGCAGCGGTTTTTGAACGTGGTACATAACCAATATTCCTTGCAAGTGATATTACATTCTCTCTTAAAGTTGCAGAGTCTAAAAATGATTCGTTTGCAACTAAATTTGCGTTAAATGCATTAATATATGTATTATATGCTAGGGTATCAAGTAAAACTGAGAAGTTAGAACCTTCAAAATCAAAGTCAGTGAAATTTGAATTTGAACGAAGAAAATCTTTTATCTGTACTTTGATGTCGGCAAAGTCTAAACTAGTAAACTGTGTAAAGGGCATATTATCTCGTTGGTTCTAAAATAAAGGAAAATGATTGAGTTGGTAAATCCAATCCAGTAATATCAAAAAATACAGATACATCTAATGTATTATCATCTGGTTTAGCTTTAACAGTAGCACCCACATTACTAACTCTAGGTTCAAAATTACTCAATGTTTCACGAATTTGCTCTTCAATCATCATTACATGAGTACGATCATAATTTTCAAACAACATATCACGAATGTCAGTGCCTACAAGAGAGTTAAAAAACCTCTCTGTAGGTATTGTTTCAACTAAATTCCTCACTGATCTGATTACTGCTCGCTCATTTACAAGCACAGGAAGGTCTTTTGTCACTGGATGTGGTGAAAAAGACAGACTTATATCCTTAAATGCTCTTGATTTGCGTTGAATCGCCATTATTAATGCTTTTAGATTTATTTATACCCTATCTTGCATAATCATTCATCACATAATCATCACTATCGAAGTATTCAAGCACCCAAAAGGCAACACACCGTGGATTTTTCGCTCCACAAGTGAAAATATCGAAAGAAACACACCCTTTTTCTGGCCAAGTGTGACAAGAAAGATGACTTTCTGCCAAAGATAGAGTACAAGTCACTCCGTAAGGTTCAAATTGGTGAGTATAAGTGTTTAAAACCTGCACTCCTTCAATTTTACAAGCATCAACGCACACTTGTTCGATTTTTTTGACATCATTTAACTTATCAAAGGGTACATTATACACTTCAACAAGTAAATGAGTGCCCATATGAGCATTTTTTACGTTTTTCATCCCAATTCTGGTTCAAATGGTTTTCTATCGTTCGTTTCTTTACGTTCTTTTGATGTTTTCCAAAAATAATTGTCCTCTGAACCTAGACCATCACGGTCATGTCCATTCTCAACCTGATAATAAGAGGTTGAAACCTTAAAATCAGGCACTTTTGGTGTTTCTGGGGTGATGCTATTGTCATAAATCCTCATTCGGTTGTTTGGATAGAGACAATATTGCCCATTATCAAGTTCAATGATGTTATGAGACTTGTGTTCAGCAGGTGACTCACTTGTTGAGTAGTCAACAGTGTCAATATCTTCGTGATAGTTGTCTAAAGTACAAATATAGGTGCCTGTTTGTGTTCCAAAGTCTCTTGTATACACTTCATAGTGCATTGACCCAATAAAATTCTTACAAATTGCAGTTAATCCGTAGTCCATACAGTTCCAAAACTGTAAATTATGCAATGGCATATCAGGATCGGGTGTTTCTGGTGACGAGACAAAAGCGGATATGGGCAACTTATCATAAATCGCAGCATATTCGGGTAAATACGTCTCAAAATAAAAGGCACGACCAGGAATACTCTTAGCCGATACCCATACACCCTTTACAAACTCACCTTTACCACTTTGATGGTCGGTTAAGTATTCCTTTCGTACCCATAATTCAACAGCAGGTAAATTACAAATAAGTGAACTCATTAACGACCCTGCCCTCTGTATCTTTTACGAGCCGAGTTACGGGAGGTTGCTGCATATTTCGAGTGTTTTCCCCGCCCTTGACGAGTTTTTTTGGGTTTTGACTCAGTAATATAAGTACTACCCATCATTCCTGTTTTTCTAGCCATTGTCTAAAGGTTCCTCAATATAAGGTTCATAAGTGATGTCTTGTGCTGTGAGTGTCTTATTATAATAACACTCCACTGCAAGGTCTTCCATAATGTCAAACATTTCTGATTCTGAGACATTCCAGAAGATGACCTTGCCTTTACGGAGAACGTTGTAACGGTCTCCTATTTTCTTTTCTTTTTGCGGTTTTCCCATTGATTAAATACAAAGAGTCCGATTGCGATCCATATTAAAATTGTAAATCCGTAATTTCCCATCGTTAATTATGTGGATTGTAATACCGTAACAACAAGTATAGTATAGCCATTATCAGCAGTATTGAGATAATTGCTATCATTAGATTATCCTTGTCTTTTCGTGTCCAACTCTGACCTGTGGGTCACACCAGATTTCAAATCCTGCTTCTTTTGCATCGAGGCAGAATGATACATCTTCACCACACATATCTTGAACTTCTCCAGATTCAAATACCTGCATCTTTGGAGCAAACCAAGGATAAGGCATACCTTCGTGTTCAAAGACACCTTTCTTAATTAATAACCAACCGAAACCAGTATAGTCAACTGTAAATGGTTTCTTTCTCTTACTTATACTTTCAATTGTTTCGTGATTCATTACACCACCGTTTGTACGGAAGTCATCTTCCTCTAACCAGTGTGCAACTGATGTAGTCTTTCCATCTTCTGTACAATACCAACCTCCTGCAATATCTTTATCCATAAGAAGTATCTGATAGAACTTCTCAACATTGAATACGATATCAGAGTCAATCCATAATTGATAGTCATAGTTTAACTTTCCATCCCAAGGTAATTGGTTAGGTCCTCGAAGAACGTTTGCACCAAGACACTTGCAACGGGCAAAATTCACCATTGATGAATAGTCTTGACTAATCTGTATACTTGCTCCTGATTGAACCAAGTCAAAACATAATGATACAAAGGACTTCAGAAAGTTATAAGAAACTCCACGACCAGGTAGACAGAATACAACTGTCTTTCCTTTAATCATTTCTTTTGCCTTTGCATAATCATATTGTGGAGCAGCAGCAGGTGCTTTTGCTTTCTTTGGGTTCTTTGCTTTTACTGTAAATCCTTTCGCCATAATATGTTGTAATTACACTTTTATTTTAATGCAATTTATCTATATTGTCAATAAGAACTCTCCTCTAAAGCTAAGGTAGGGTTTTCACTCACTTCTGTATATGTAATGTCTTCTGTAAAATATGACTTGTATATTCTTCCCCATATCACTTCAAACTCTTCTTCATTTAAATCTTTGAATAAACACTTATCCTTTAAGTAAATGTGATAGGTTCTCATTCTTCCTCTTCGAGTATGTGAATACCATCAATATCAATAAACCATTCAAGATTCATTCCTTCAAACCAACCATATTCGTTAATCATCCATTCGGGTATCGTTAACTTATATTCTCCAGTGAGTGGGTCTGTTGTGATGGGTTGGATTTGAGATTCAGAATCGTGTTTCATTCATGTAGTTCACTTCTTCCAGTATATAGTACTTACGTATTCTTTGTCAAATCCCTTATGGGCATTTTTACACACGAAAAAAAATCTGTGCCCCCTGTGTAAATCAAGAGCGTTTTAGATTTAGAGGTCGATTTGGGTCGTTTATAGCTTAATGGTACCTTGCGATTTTATATAAGGGGGGCGAACCGCCCCTTAACTGCTGACCACGCACGAATAGGGGTTAGTACACCCTCTGACCTAATGCGTTAGGTCTGTCGCCATACTCTCCGTAGTGGCGACCCCATAGGTCTGTAGTCTCAGCATATCCATAAAGCATAGACATATCCAAGCACATTTCAGTTGCTGCCCAACTGTCGTTCTGAGTTTCTGTTTCTTGTGCTTCGCCAAGTGTGTTATATGCGGTAGTTGTAAACATAATTTAAAAGGGGTGTTAAACTTATATACTTATTATAAACCCCACTCTTTACGAATGGGGTGTTATGTTACGAAACTGATATATTTACTTATATGCAGTTAACGGGTGTGGTCGGTTCGGACAGTATTTAATTGAACTGATGCACCACCCCGTTTTGTCTGTGATGTAGTCAACCAAATCATCTTCTTCTTCGACGTGCCATAACCCCAGAGCGTTATCCGTTATAAATTCCTGCTCCTGCTCTGTGATTGTTCCCATTGAGTCTGAAAAATCAAACTCAATGGATTCTACAATGAAGTGTGGCATTACCCGTAAACCTTGGGTAATGCGTACTTGCTACAGGGGTGGGGGTCGTCAGGTGTACAACCGAATGAAGCAAAAAATGCGTTCATCATACCTCTGTTAACTTCGGGGTCGTCAAAGTCAACTCCTCCGATATGGTCAACACCCCATTCAGAAATTTCATCTATGAAAGTGTCGAAGTCTTCGCAGATATATGCGATATCATAAAAAGATTCCTTTTCTTGGATTCTGTTAATTAGTCTTTGAGTTTTTGTCATAAGGGGTGAATTAAACTTATACATTAATTATATCATAAAAGGGGGGAAGTAAACCCCCCAAATATTAAGACTTTATTAATTTGTGTTCGTTAGCGGGTGTGAATCCTTCAACACCTAATTCCGCTAATAAACAGCGGTCATATAATGAATTGCAGATTTCTGTTAATTCATCACTACTTGCACCCTGTGTGGGGTCGTAGTCTGTCCACCCTAAGTCTGGGGTATCAAGGTCAGCGATTTGAACACATTCATCAAATCTGTTGTATTTGGCGATTAACTTATAATCGCCTTTTATATACATTGGTTGCTTGTTCATAATTAGTGCCTGTCTGAGATGTACCAAGTTCCCGCATTTGGTTGGGGTAAATCTTCCCAGTTACGTGCTTGCATATCCTTAAGGACTGCTTGAACGATTGGGTCATTCATTGCTGATTTGTTTGCAAGTACCCTTCCGTCAAAGTAAGGTTTTAATTGTTTGTCGAACATAAGAGGTTTGTTTAACTATTACTATTATAAAGGATAAAAGGGGGAATGAATCCCCCTGTGTCTGAATTGAAACAATTAGTTACATTCAAAAATAACTTCATTCATTTCTTCAATGTTTGCTTCGCCCCAGTCTGCTCCGTCAGGTGTTGCGAATGAACCTATCATAGATTGCATTTCATATAGAAAGTCCATATAATCTCTGCACTCTTTCGCAATGCCATAATATGTTAGGTCGTTGTTAATCCATAGGGCAACATTCCAAGTTGTCCAATCTGACCAACCATTATATTTTTCCTGTTTGTCCCAAAGGTTGATTGATGGTTGAATTGCTTTCATTTGTTTAAGGGGTGTAATTACTTTTATTATAGTCTCTGGAAAGAGGATATCCAGTAGACTCAAGAAAGATTTAACAATTAGTAACATTTAAAAATTGATTGGTTAAGGTATGCTCTAATGAATATGCTTCCTCCTCTCTCTGTGTGTCATCTCTTAACCCTCTCACGTTTTGGTCAACGTGGATTAATTCGTGAATGAGAGTTGTTATATACTCCTCATTTGTTAATAGATGATGAATTTCAATTTCATTTTGGTTGTTGTTTTCTAATGTCCAACCAAAAACATTATCTTCGGATAGGTCGGTTGGGATAACCTCAATATCCACCTTATCCAAATTTGGATACAATTTACTCATAAATGAATAAACCTGATTTGAAAGAGTTGTTTTTTCTGAAGTGTAAAACATAATTCTTTTGGGGTTACTATCATATTAGCATAAAAAAGGGGTGTTATCCCCTTCTTTATAAAGACTTAACATTTTGTGATTATCTCATAATGTATGCTAAGTAATGAAACGCTCTCTGCTCCTTTGCTCTTTTCTCTTTGTATGCTCTGCGTTTCTCTTGTAACTTAAGGAATTTAAGTTTTGCAAGTGCCTTTTCTCTGTTTGCCTCTTCTGCTAATCTGTCCACAATTTCCTTTCTTTGTGCCTGTTCAAAGAACTCTAATTCCTGACCCTTTGACATTTTGTTATTCAATTTTGCTAATTGAATTTTAAGTGCCATATACTCCTGTTTGCTCATCTCACGGGTTGCAACCTTTTCAGATGGTGCGGGAATGTCCTGCACGTTCAAACCTCTTACCAACTCCTTAATTTGTGGCACTACTACGTTTGCAAGGTAGATAGAGTTAAATTCAAAATTATCTCCCCCTTGTTTCTGTACTGGGAACATTCTTTGAATTTTCTTTTCAACTTGTAGTGCGGTTGGGTTGTCGTTTGCAACGTGGAATGTATGTAATACTTTTGCATTTGGACAATACATTTCAATGCCCCTTCTTCTTTGCTCAACGTCTTTTGATTTTCCAATTCTTACGGATACCTTTCCGTTTGTTCTACCTGTCTCAATGATGTAAACGTATTGTTTAACTGGGTTTAAAGTTAAAGTTGTCATTTGATTTAAAGGGGTTAAAAATCTATGTACTTAATATATTCCCATGCACATAGGTGTGCAACCAGCTATGTGCCACTTTATAAACTGTCCACTATTGGTTGAAATTGGTTTTCAATGGATTATAATAAGTACATAAGCAAAAGAGGTGGGAAGTATCACCGAAAACGAAAAAGGTCGACACTCAGGGAGCCTTCTTTTTTTTATAAAAAATAAGCAAAAAATTAGGGGTACTATCACCCCTAAAGATTATTTCAGACCCCTTACAGGCGATCCTGGTGGGAGTAGTTTTGTATCATATGATACCTTTTGCATATCTCCCTGTAAGATAGAACGCAAACCCCTTATTTGAGATTTGTTTACCTTCCCAAATTATGGGGTGGTAGTTTCCGTTTCTGTCTTTACTGTCTTTGGTTCTGATTTGTAAGATTCCGTTACTACCTGTAAATGTGTGTAATGTTTTTGCGTTTCTGATGTAGTCGCAAATATTGTAGTAATCAGATTCAATTAATTTGTTTGTTTCTGTATGTGTTGCAGTTCCTAGAAAATTGTTGTTTCTATCAAATGCAACATATAAAGTGCGGGAAATTTTGATTCCTAACTTAGACTGATTGAAAGGGGTGTTATTGAAAATTTCGGGTAATGTGTGTCTAAGTTGAGTAACTGCAACCGATTCCCCTTTAGTATAGGACTTTAACTCTCCATCTACCAAATCTGTTAATTTTGAACTATTGGGTATCCCCAACGCAAGTTCTAACAGTTGTCCCCGAACCCCCTTATTTTTTCGGGGTTTTGGTAGTTCCGCAAAGTTTGTATTTTGCAGTTTTTGTATAGTCTCTGAGAGGGTTAGAGTCATTCTACTTCGGTTGCAGTTATTCTTATTATAACCCCAAATCCTACGAATTGGGGTTATGGTGTGCCACTTTGTGAAGTGGCATATGGGACTTACGGAAATAAGAGCGAATCATTGATTCCCGCCCATAGGTGCTATATGCACCTATCATCAAAGAGTTTCTGTGCTTGCTTTTCTATTGCAAGTCTCACTCCTTCTGAACGAACTATTAACTCATCTAATTGCTTTTGAGTTAGTTTGTTTGATACTCTGAAGTTCTCTTCTGCTTCAACTAAGCAATCTTCAAGTATTGATTCGTGATGTAATGTAGACATAATTTAAAGGGAATTGTTTTTGTATATACTTATTATAGTATGTCTGGGTGGTTATGCAACCACCCTTAACACTTTCTTAATATTCTGCAATCTCTCTCAGATAGCAGTCAACCTCCGCAAAGGTTAACCAACCTTTGATACTATCGTCAACAATGTGTCCGTTGGGGTTGATTTCAGCAATTTCGTATAATCCTTCGTCTCCACCATAAGACCCAGAATGGTTAGCAACAGATGCCCCCCAACCATTAAGAAAATGAAATTTTTCAATCTGCCCACCAGTCCTGTAAAGTACCGCATAAGGTTTAAATGTGTTTAGAGCGTGTAATTGTTTTGTTTGAGTCATAAGAGGAAATAACTTTGTATATTCTTATTATAATGTATAAGAGGGGTTATGCAACCCTTCTTAATACTTTATTAATAATTGAAACTCTTTTCTTTGTTGGAACATACTTATATGTTCTCTTATTAAATTGGATTTCGTCAACGAATCCAGTTTTAACAAGTGTTTCACGAATTAACGCTCTGTGTCCGTCTTTGCGGTACTCATTAATATTAAATGTTGGGTGGGTTTTCTCAACAATTTGAGTGAGTGTTAAACCATTTCTATAGTTTCTGTCAATCTCTGTGTAGATTTGAAATGGTGTTGGAAATTTTTTCATAATAAAGAGGGAATTAATTTATATACTTAATATAGCAAGTGGTAAGGGGTTATGCAACCCCCTATGTGCCACTTTACGAACTGGCATACTACCAGTTGTTGCAAAAAATGTAACCATTAGACTCTGAGTAATCGTACTCTAAATTACTCCAGGTTTCCTCCCAGTCGATAGCGATCCAATAGGGCATATCTGGCAACCCGTAGCAATCACTTACGAACGACTCCGCAAATGCTGCTCCGCTGTCATACTGTCCATAGTATGCGTCTTGCAAGTGTTCAACGTCCATGAGATCAAAGACTTCAAGAAATGCGTCTACTGTCTCTTGGTCGTATTCGTCAACCATACGGGCATAATCTTCGTAATATAATACGAAATCTTTATGTCCGTGAGTTTCAATAAACTCTTTCATTTCATCGAGGTCATGCCCATCTTCGGATAATTCCTTTAGAAGTTCTTCTGCATGCTCTTGGTCATTGAAACAAGTTGTTGGTGAATCAATCATAGTTTAGGGGTGTAACTGTTTTCATTATAGGATAAGGGGTCACGCATGGCAACCCCCAAATATAAAATTAATATAAAGAATATCCTGTGATTTCTTCTCCGAATAATTCGTCATCATTCACCGCATGAAATCCAGTTGTTAGAAGTCCATCGATCCATGACTCTTCCTCGATTTCTTCGGGTAGGTCATCTTCTTCAACATCGTAACCGATGTTTATTTCATCTTCAAGTAGTAAGTCTTTGTACTCATCAATAGTCATAATCGTAAGGGAAATTTGTTTACATTCCTACTATAGGGCATTTAAAACTAAATGCAACCCATAGTGGACACTTTAAGAACTGGCACACCTCCGCTTGATTTCTGCCTTTGCCAGTGCTAGTCTTTGGTTTTCCTCCTCAGTATTGAGAAGTTCCATGATGCTGAGTGCACGTATCATATTACGTAACCCGTATGTCTCCATGTTACGTACGTAACCCGCCTGATCGTAGGTGTCAATCACTTCATCACCTCATCAACTAGGTTATCGTAGGTTTGAACATCCCATCCTTTCTGCTCTGGGACATCCATTTCGTAGGCAAACATTACTAGGTCTTGTAGGTACTCTAGTTGACTTTCTGTTAAGTTGAGTGTTTTCATAAGGGAATCTCGAATCTAGTTGTATTATAGCATGAATGTCTAGTCGAGATTGTTAAGAGATGCTTAAGTCTCGACTAGATTTTTTTTCGTTAGACCTTCATTCCGTCAACGAATGGTTTAAGAGTTCCAAAGTCTGATAGGAACCACTCAAAGTCTCTCTGAATGACTCTGGCACCTGACGCAAACTCTTCAAGAATTGCATTTAATCTTGATTTGGTGGTAACTGTCTCCCAACCTGCACTAGAGATGTTAAAATCATTCGATGCAGTATCAAACCACGCAATGCAGTTTCCGTGAAGCATTACATTTACTTCAGTTGTAACTCCATTCTCTTTGAAGCAAGTGACAGTTGTGTTACTACCTGACCAGTTCTTTCTGTGTCTGATAGCGTTGTTCATTTGCTCTTCAATCTTTCTCATAATGTAGGGGTGTTTGGTTTACATGTTAATTATAGCATTGGGGTTACGCAATGCAACCCCAAGTGGACACTTTCTAAACTGTCCTAATAGTATCCTGCAATCTCCATACCTGGTTCATCATAGAAACAAGAGAATCCTAAATCAGGATACTTATCTTTTAACTCCTCCATAATTCCTTCGGGTGGACTCCACGCAGTAGAGAATGTAAGTTCCAATACTTCTTCATCATATTCTATGTCGAGTTCTGATAACTCCCACTTTGTACCCCAGTTCTCAATGCACCAGTGATACCATCTATCATCATTCTTACCATCTGGGAAATTATATGTTTCCCACATAACCTCCCCTTTATCATTCTTGTGTTGTTCAAGTTTAGGTAGTTCCCCTTTGTCGTTAGGGATGTTCTTGAAATCAGGGATGGGTAGTATCTGATTAAAAGGGTCAGAATGATTTTCAAAAATTTCATAGATTTCTTTGAGTTTATCCACTTGGTCAGAATCTGCATCAATTCGGACTCTGTTGTAGCACCAGTTAGGCATAGGGGTCTCCTTTTGTGTTATGTAATTATTATAATACATCCACGCACGGATGCAACCGAAAGTGGACAGTTATTAAACTGTCCTACTCAGTATATGCATATACTCATCATAAGAGTATAATACGTCTCCAACCTGTACATCATACGGGTACCAGCCGTAGTACTTGTAATGGTCACGGACATAATCCTTAATTTCTTTTTTGACTTCTTTAAGTTCCATGAGTTTCCTCCACATACGGTATAAACCACCCCATTTCATCGGGGTTCCATTTAGGGTTAGGTTCGCCAGTTACATCATCAAATTTTTCAATGATTTCCCCCGCACCTAACAAATCGCCAAAGCAACGCTCACATAAGCACTCATATCCAGCTGGCATCTGGTAATCTTCTTGGATATCCCCGTGCCAGTAGTAATACCTATGGGGTTCATACAACGGGTCGTTTTCAAGTTCTTCATCGGTGATATCCTCACCGTCAACCCAGTTGTCATCGTAGCAATCACACTCTTCACAACGTGCCATTAGTCCACCTCTGGGTATGAGTAGAACAATTGGTAGTAGAGGTCATTCATCAAACCAAACTCAAACGATGTTGAAGCGTGAATGTCAGTTTCGCCCTCATAGCACTTTAGGATTTCTTCGTAGTTCATTAGCGGGGTATAACGTTTACATTCCTACTATACTCCATCTACACCAAAAAACAACCCGTAGTAGACACTTAAAAAAGTGGCACACTAGAGGTTGAATTAAGGATGTTGCGGGGTTATAATGAGTGTATAACAAAAACAAGAGTCTGGGGTAGGACTGATAGAAAACCTTCGCCACTCCCCGAGCCTGAAAATAATATCTGTAATCTTCTGTAATATTTGGGGTCGAGCTTACCACAATCGAGAACCCCTGTCAACTTCAATTGTGCCACTTCAAGTTCTGTCCACTAGTCTTGGC
>Ga0208749_1000047_pt1 | contig 26225 bp, 15 predicted proteins | sample Knorr_S15_td_DCM_FD_185601 | JGI IMG/M metagenome (GOLD analysis project Ga0208749, IMG submission 185601) | Marine microbial communities from Southern Atlantic Ocean transect - Knorr_S15_td_DCM_ad_63m_LV_B (SPAdes) (version 2) | ecosystem: Environmental > Aquatic > Marine > Oceanic | place... | reverse complement strand
AATTCTTATCCAATTATATTAAGATATACTATTGCATCATTGGGTGAAATAAAACTGTGTTTAGCACAACAGGATATTTAATTTTTTTTTTTAATATAGACATCAATATCTTTTTTTTTAAAATAAATTTTTATTCTTTTGGTTAATATATTATCAATAAAATCATCAAAAATTTTGTATATAAATGGTATTACTATATCATTTAAAGTTTCTTCTCCTATAAGAGCACTTGCTGCCATAATCAAACCTTGATTAAATTGAATAGAATCATAATTAGTATTAATATTTAATACATTAACATCATTTATAATATCATCATCATTATTAATTTCATCATCACCTGAAGGTATAAATTTTCTAAAATAATTTATAAGTAGTAATTCATTATTATTTTGGGTTGGATAAATTTTAATATAAAAAACGGTTGTTTGATCTGCTAACATAGTTTTTACATAGACAGGTTTATCAATAGTACATATATATTTAATAACTAATAAATCATCAGTATGATAAATAATTTTTTGGTAAATATTTAATTCAATTTTAATATTTTTAATTTTTGGTATAATATTTTCCTTAATGTAATCAGTAATTGTAAACATCTTTTCCAAATCGTTAACTGTATAATTTTTTTGCATATGCAAAAAACCTTCACTTGAATCGATGATCATATTTTTATCACAATCAAAAATTTTAGCAATAAAGTTTTTTGAAGAAAATATATTTTTTAATGTTTTAATATCACTTTTGACGATAAGAGGATTTGATGTCATTTATATTTAAATATATTTGATGCTTTTATATATATTTAAATTTTTATTATCTTATTATCTAATTCTAAAGTATTTCTTAAATTAGAAGAATTAGTAATTTTAAAATCATTAACATAATTAAAAGAACAATTATGATTTTTATAAAATAAATGTTCATTACAATATATATTATTACATCTACATTTATTAGTAATAAGTTGAACAGTTTTTAATTTTTTATTACAAAAAAAACATTTCTTAAATTCAGACATAATAATAAGTATTATATTATTTATTTATACTTATATAAAAAAATTAAATATATATATTCGAAAATATATTAGATAAATTAGAAAAAAATTTTTCAATATTAATACCAAATAATTGGTTTAAAGTTTTTATATTTTTAATAAATAAAAAAGTAAATATACATAAAATTAGTATAGTGTATATGAATAATATATAATCAGTATACATTTTTTTTATAATCTATCTATCTATAAAATATATTTAAAAAATGATTATTATTAATGTATAACTATTCTAATTAAATATGTTGAATATTCATAAAATAATTACTGATAAAACAAATTTAATAGAAATATATTTAATAAAAGAATTTAATAATAATAATAATAATAATAAAATTGAATTAAGTAAAAATAGGGAAATTATTGATAAAATTTTAAATAAATATAAATTTAAAACTTTTAAATATAAAAGTTATTATAGAAATAATTTAATTTATACTTATGATTTAGTAAATGATAGTCAATATGTAAATGAAAAAAAATTAGAAAATTATATAATTAATGAAAAAACAGCAATTATGTTATATAATGATTTAAAATATTCACCATATATTTTCGGATGTACTAATAATATAGATCATGAAATTGTATATATATTATATGAATATAAAATAAATAATAGAATATCATTAATAATTAGAAATGAAAATAATAATAAAATTTTATATATACAATATAAACATTCAAATATAGTAGATTTAGATAAGATGGAATCTATTATTAATTCGCTAATTAAAGAAATTACATAAAATTAATCTATTTATAATTTAAGAAGGTATTATGAAATATGAATATTATTTATTGTTAAATATTACAATATTTATAATTATAACAATAATTTTTTATTATAAAAAATATTTTTATAAAAAAAAATTTAATAAATTAATAAAAGCATATGTTATTAATTTAGATTATAGGAAAGATAGAAAAAAAAGATTTACCGAATCTTATAATTTAGAACATATTAATTATGAAATAGTTAATGCAATTGATAAAAATTTTTTAATTCCCAATATATTATTTACTAATAATATATTAGGTAAAATAGGATATAATAATTTGGATTTAAATATTAGAAAAAATCATTATGAATTTAATAGTATGGGAGCAGTAGCATGTTATTTAAGTCATATAAAAGTTTGGTTAAAATCATTAAATGATAATGTAAAATATGCAATTGTATTTGAAGATGATGTATTATTTAATGATAAAATAACAAGTAATTTAATAAAAGAATATATAAAAAAATTACCAAATGATTGGCACATTTTATTATTAAATAGAAATAGAATTAGAATGAAAAAAAAAGATAATATATCAGATTTATATAAAGTTAATAGATTCTTATGTACACATTCATATGTAATTAATACTAAAATTATAAATTATCTATTACAAAATATATTACCAATAAATCAACAAATAGATTTTAAATTATCATGTTTAGCAACAAATAATTTACTCAATATATATTTATTTAATAATGGTAATTTTTATAAACAATATGAAAATAATGTAACAAATATTCAGACACGTAGCATAAAAAATGCCAGTTGGGATTTAAATTGTAGTATTTAAAAAATATTTAAAAAATAAATAAAATATATAATAATGTCATATAATTATTTAGATACAGTATTTAAAAATAATTTATTAAAAAATAATACTCAAATATATAGAGAATATCAATATACATTTAGTGATTTTATTAATTTGTTGAATAAAGAAAATTTTAAAAAACCAAAATATCAAGGTGACATAAACTTAGATAAAGTAAAAGAAATGATATTTTCATATAAAAATAATCCAGATTTTTTTTATTTTAAGAATAAAATTGTTCTAAGTTATATACCTTCTACTGAAAATAATATATATATAATGGATGGACAACATAGAATAGAATTAATAAAATATTTAGTAAATAATAATTATAATGATATTATATATATATGTTGCTATATTATTGAGGACGAAGATAAAATGAGATTATTATATGAAGAATTAAATAAAGATTCGTATAAAAATCATACTTATGTATTTTTAGATGATTTTAGTAAAAATTTACATAAAAAATTTGTAGAATATTTAGAAAAAGATTTCAGTATGTATTTTGAAAAAAAACAAAAAAAAGATGCATATAGAAAAACATTCACAGAATTTTTAAATGAATTAGGAGATAGAGATTATCTTTTGAAATTTAATTCATTTAATGATTTAAAAACAGATTTTGAAAGTGCAAATTTTACTTATAATTGGTTAATTAAATATAAAGATTTAATAAATAATAATGAAAAAATTTTTTACAAAGACGAACAAGATTCTGTTAAAAATGGTGTAGTATTTAGTCTTAAAAATAATAATTTTACAGATTATTTAATTAATAGAAATGTTAAACCAGTTCATAAATTTAAAAAAGAAAAAAAAAGAATTACTAAAAAATTAAAAAAAGAAGTATGGATTAATGAATTTGGTAATAAAAAGGAGGGTAAATGTCCTTATAAAAATTGTAAAAATTTAATATATTATCATGATTATAGTTGTGGTCATGTAATTTCAGAATATAATGGAGGCGAAACATCTATTAATAATTTAAGACCAATGTGTTATGGATGCAATAATAAATTGGGTAAACGCAATTGGACTTAAAAAATTGATTATTTTATTATATTTTATATTATAAAGAATTTATTATGTTTTCTATTGATTTTTTTGAAAAATTAATTACATGTAATGTAAGTAAAAAAGAAAATAATAATATATATTCATCTTCAAATGATTGTTTTGAAGGATATATACCATATTTAAAAGACTGTTGTGATAAAAAAAATTGCTGTGGTAATAAAAAAAATAATAAAAAAAGTATTATTACTAATATACCCGATAATTTAAATAAAGAAAAAATTTTAGATAATATATATCATTCTTCTAAGGAAGAAAATATAAATAATATAAGATATGAATTAGAAGAAAAAATGATTTTCAAACAAAAAAATAATAATAATTCTAGAATTGCATGTTAATCTTTAATAATTATTTTTGTATCTTTAAATGTAACACATTTATTTTTATTTTTTTCTATTTTATAATTAAATTCAATATCATCAGTCGTACATATATTATTATTTTCTATAATATCAATATGAATATCATCATTATCATTACTATCAATATGTTTTACATCTTTAATTAATTCTATCATGTGTTCTTCATCTAATAAAATACTACTATCTCCTGTGCCACATGGTGCTTGTTGGCCCAACATTACATTTGCTGACACACCATTAACATTATCATATTCAGCAAATATACTTGCATTAATTAACATATCAGTTGTCTCTTCAAATGAAGATTTGGCTAAAGGACCTATATCTCCTCTATTAATTCCATGTCTATCAATTGACATTAATTGTCCCTTATAAGTCATTGTATCAATTAATAATGATAAATGTCTATAATTCATTGAATCTTCACTAGTAACATTTATTAATTCGTGATATAGTGCTGTTCTTGCTGCTTCTATACCTAATGTTTCATTAATTTCTCTAATGTCATTAGAGATAGTTCTAGTACTATCAATATTGGGATTTGATAATACTTCAATTAAATTTGTACCATCGGTATCTAATACCCATTCTACAAGATTATCAAATGAATTCGTTTCATCATTATATTTTGTATATTTCTTTTTATTTAATGAAACTTTTTTTATACCTTTATAACCCTTTAATAATACTTGATATACTATATTATGTTCTAATGCTTTAATTGCTGCTATTTGATCATTAAAATCTATATCTTTAATAACATTTGCCTGTAATTTAATTCTAAATATACATTCTTCTGCATTATCATCACTATAAACACACTCGATAAATTTATCATAAGTCGTATTTAATTTTGTATAGATATCAATCATTCTTAAACCATACGATTTCATTTTTTCTTTATTAAACTTCATTCGAATAATCCACGGAGAAGTGCTATTTAATGAATTGGTAAATGAGAAATCATTATAAATATCCAATAAACCTTTATCATTTTGAATATTTGTTGAATATTGATCGTCATTTTTATCCCAATAAATTTCGCTATATTCTAATATATCATATAATTTTGTAATTTCTATAGAATTTTTAATATTAATTGCTCTATTTTTTGCATTTTCTACATTTATATCATCAGAATCTAATCCTTCATCATTTAATATTGGATTAGTAACAGTTGCAATATCATCTTTCATATAAATTAATAATGTTGGTGTTTTTGTTTTTTTGGTTGCACTTAATATTTCTTTTAGACGTGGTACACCACTTGTTGCTTTTACTGCAGCCGCTGTACCTGATACATGAAATGAATCTAAAGTCATTTGTGTTCCCATTTCACCAATTGTTTGTGCTGCAACAATACCAACCATTTCACCTGGTTGTGCGATTGCTTCTTTATAATATTGTGTTATTAATGAAATTATATTATCAAATATATCCTTCGTAAAATTATATACCATAATTAATTTTTTAGGTGTTAAATTTAATCGAAGTAATATTTCGAAAAACTTAGTTCCTTGATCTTTTTTCACATATAATGTATCGATTAACTTATCAATATTATCCAAAATATATTTGGGTGTTAAATCTGTTTTAATAGATTTAATACCAACATTTGATATATTTTTATATGCATTATTAATAATTCTATCAAATGGTATTGGAAAATTAATCATTTTATTTTTTGTATATTTGAATATTTTCTTAATTAAGAAATCTTTATCTTCTAATAATTGATTAAAATGTTCTGTACATCTTTTATATGTTTCCGCATTTATTTCTTTATTTGCTTTTGTTACTAAATATGATGATAATTTATCTGTTTTTCTTAAATGATACATATTTTCCATTACTATAACATCCATATCAATATATGGAATAAATTGATTTTCTATTTTACATCCATCCATCCCATCTTCACCATATATATATTGTATTATTGTTCCACTTGCATTTCTTACAGTATTATCATAATATACTTTAGCATCTTCCATTGCTTTTACTAAACGTCTTTGAATATAACCAGTTTCAGAAGTTTTTACAGCAGTATCTATAAGACCTTCTCTACCACCCATTGCATGAAAGAATACTTCTTGTGGACTTAATCCAGATATAAAACTATTCTCTACAAATCCTCGTGCTTCGGGTCCATCATCATATTTAGTATAATGCGGTAATGTTCTATCTGTAAATCCATATGAAATGCGCTTACCATCAACATTCTGTTGTCCTACACATGCAATCATTTGTGCTACATTTGTTTCTTTACCTTTTGAACCAGATTTAACCATATTAATCATTCTATTAGTTTTTTCATCAATTTGACTTAATCCTATTTTACCAACTTGATTGGTAGTTTCATTTAAAATACCAATTAATTCCCTCTCTATATATTCTTTATTTGAAAATATACTATTATTTTCTATTAAACCTCTTCTAATATCATCTAATTTAGAATATGCTTTCTCTTTCATTTCTTTAATTTTTGATTTTAGACTAATTTCTGTTTGTATATCTGTTACTAAATCACTAATGCCTACACTAAAACCAGATGTTAATAACCAACGACATATTAATCTTTGAGTATTATCTAAAAATCTTTGTGTTTCAAATGGACCATAATCATGATAAATAACTGGTATTAGTCCGGATGATTTACTATGAAAAACAGTTTTATCTAAAGAACCTGAATCTTCGAGTAAATTACTACCATTTATTATTATTTTATCATCGGCTTTATTTTTTCTTTCAATATTTAATCCAGGTGGTAAAATTTGTGTATATGCTTCTTTTCCTGTATAATTATAATTTTTATCAGGATTTTTTAATTGTCCTTGAAAATAACTATTTATCATTTGTAAATTTGCCATTGTTTTATCTTTAATTTCTACATTATTCTTTGTTAATCTGAATGAACCTAATAATGTGTCTTGAACTATTTCTATAATTGGTTTTCCATCTCTTGGTGCTATTATCATATATGGTACTGCCGCTATATCTTTTAATTCTGACATAGTTTGAATACTTTGAGGACAATGTAAATTCATTTCATCACCATCAAAATCAGCATTATACGGCGGTGTATCTAATACATTTAATCTAAATGTTTGATATGGCATAATAATAACTTTATGACACATCATTGACATCTTATGTAAAGATGGTTGTCGATTAAACAATATATGATCTCCATCTGATAAATGTCTATGAACTATATCTCCATATTTTAATTCATCTGCTAATTTATTTAAATTAGCACTTTTTAAATTTATAGTAATAGTCTCTTTATTTTTTTTTATTAATTTTGCACCAGGCCATTTATCTGGCCCATTTAAAATAAGAGTTTTTAAATGTTCTATATTATATTCATTCACTATTTCTGGAAATGTTATATTAATTGCTATTTTTATTGGTACACCTAATTCATCTATACTAATATATGGATCGGGTGTAATTACAGATCTAGATGATTGGTCTACTCGTTTACCATTTAAATTTCCTCTAATACGCCCTTCTTTTTTTTTCATACGATCCGATACAGATTTTAATTTTCTACCATTTCTTTGTTGTGAAGGTGCTAATCCAGGTATCTGATTATCTATAAATGTAAATACATGATATTGTAATACCATTGTAATTAATTTAATTGTTTCTTCAGAAGTTCCTTTTGCAATTTTATCATTTATATTATTATTAATTTTTATTATTTCACTTAATTTATGTGTTAAATCATCTTCTCTTCTTTGACCACTTTCTTCAATAATACTTGGTCTTACTGATGGTGGAGGTACTGGTAAAACACTACATATCATCCATTCTGGTCTATTCCATTCAGGATTAAATCCCATTAATTCCATTTCTTCTTCACTTATTCTTTGAAAAATACGCAATACATCTTCTGCTGTAAATTCTTGTGTTATATCTTCCTCTTCTAAAACTGGCATACCATCTTTTATCTCCTCCGTTTTTTTCTTTATTGATTTCCATTCGGCAATAATTTTCATTGATCCCTCTTTTGTATATTTTGTAGGTTGCTTTGCATTACATCCAATTGAACCATCATCACCACAATATCTAAATTTCGCATTATTAATTATTTTATTTGTTAATTTGAAAAATGCATCCCATCTTTTTTGATTATTTTTAATTAATAATATTTTTTTAATATCATTCTTAATAGTTTCTTCTGTTGATTTATGTGATATTAATAATTTAGAACATTTATAACACACGCATTTCAAAATTTTTTTTGTAATATCAAAAAACATTGCATGAAATACTGGTTTTGCTAATTTAATATGTCCAAAATGTCCTGGACAAAATATATTTTTTTGTTCGCATGTAGAACAAATTTTGTTATGTTCTAATACACCCATTCTAGAATCAAATAAACCACCAATAATCGGTTCACTTCCCGCATATGTATCCGTTTTTGTTATTTCTACTACAGATCTTTTTATTATCTCTTCAGGACCTAATACACTAAATTGAATTCCTTTAATATCTTGAATATCAATTTTTTGATTACTATATGCTAGTTCAGGATATATTGACATCTTTTTTATAGTTTCTTATATATTGGTTAGTTTTAAATAACTAGGTATGCGTTTAAGCACTTTTTAATAATCATTTTTTTTTTTATATAAAATATTAATTATTTATAGAGTAACAGTATTATGTTAAAAATAAATTCAATTGATAATTGTTTTCATAATATTAATTATTTAATAAATTCAAATTATGTAAATGATAGTGATTTAGTATATAATGATATAAAAAATATAAATTATTTTAGAGATAATGGTTATTACTATGAAAAATATATGTTTATTAATTTAATATCTCAAAAAAATTTAACTAATATTCTTAAAAATATTAATTATAATGATGGCAATTTATTAAAAAAATTTTATTATTATAATAAATATTATATTAGTAATCCAAATAATGATTTTTTTTTAAAAAATATAAAAATTAATACAATCAAAGAAATTAGTATCAATAAAGTTTGTGATTTAAATGTCTTTAATTTTATAATCGATAAATATAATAAATATTTTTGTGTTTTAGAATTTATAAGAAATTTTTATTATTATATATCCACTCCAGAATTTATTAAAAATTATAAAAAAAATATTTATCATTTTGATATACCTATAAAATATTATATCTCAAAAGATAATTATATTATTCATAATGATTATAATACCAATATATCATTTAAAGTATATATTTATAATAAGCATACAACTGTTGAAATTTTATCTACACAAAATATTACTTCTAACTTTATTGAATTTATTAAACCAATTATTACATATCATTCAAATTTAATTAATAAAGATCCTATTATTAGTCTTACTAATAAAAGAAATCCAACTGATAAACAAATTATTAGATTACAAAATTATGCTTATCACCTATCTAAATTATATGATCTATATAGATTTAAAACAATTAACAACGTTGTTAATTCTTTAGATCAAAATAATAATTTTGTTAAAATATTTATTAAAAACTTTTTTAGCATTATTAATAATAATTATAATTCCTTTATAAATTTAAGTATAAATATTAAAAAACATAATAAACCTAATATCATATCTGATGATGATGTAAATAGTATTGTATTACCGCCTGATAAAAAAATTATTCAAGCACCTGATATACATGAAAATCAAATTGATAATTATATTGATGATATTACTAATGATATTTATAATGATCTAGCAGATGATATATATGATAATATTACACATGATCTTACTGATGATATTATTGATGATGTTACTGATGATGTTACAAATGATAATACAAATCAAAAAATTAACAAAAAATATATATATTATGGTATTGTTGTAGGTGCTATACTTACAATTATATTATTAGCCACAATACTAAATAGTGTAAGTCCATCTTATAACAATCTTCAAATGCACGGTGGTGGTAAAAATAATAGTTTAATATATATTTTTTATATTATACTATTTTTATTAATAATAGGTTCCGTTTTAAGATTTAAAAAAAAAGAAAATTTTATGGATTTAGATGCATTATTTAGTCAATTAGGTTCTATGGGAAGTTTAGAAGAACAAGCTGCCAATATGGATTTAAGTGTATGGGAAAATTTATTTAATGATTTAAGTGGTGCTGATATTTCAAATACTGATACTACAAATACTGATACTACAAATACTGATACTACAAATACTGATACTACAAATACTGATACTACAAATACTGATACTACAAATACTGATACTACAAATACTGATACTACAAATACTGATACTACAAATACTGATACTACAAATACTGATACTACAAATACTGATACTACAAATACTCAGATAACAAATACAGATACAGATACAGATACGGATACAGATACAGATACAGATACAGATACAGATACAGATACAGATACAGATACAAATACAGATACAGATACAGATACTACAAAAACTACTGAAAAGACATATACAGTATTAAAAAATGAATATAAAAATGCAGAAGAAAATGATAAAATTTTAGATAATGATATATATACAATAAAGAATACTAAATCTGATACAATAAATAAAAAGGATTATATTGATACAGAAATAGAAAAAACAAATACAGATATTGAATCAACTAATAATGCAATTAAAAATAAAGAAAAGAATATAGAAGAAAATGCAGTTGATATACAAACTTCAAAAAAAAAATTGGAAAACGAAATTAGTAAATTAAATAATTTAAAAAAAGATGAAAAAAATATTACTGATTCGAGTAAAAATATGAATAAATTAGCACTAGAAATTACTGAAATTGAAGAAAATACGAAAAAATTAGGAAAATCGAAACAAGAAATTAGCATTAATACTTTAGCAAATATTGATTTAACCACATTTGATTTTAGTACTTTTGATTTTAATCAATTTGGAAAAGAATTAGAAACAAGTGAACATGCAAAAAATATTGATTTATCATCAATGAATAAATTTTTTCAAAATACTTTTGATATGGATAACGCAATAGAATATGCAATGCAAGGAAATTTAAATGTGAAAGAAGATCCAAAATTGGAAGAGGAAGACATAGATAAAATTATAAATAAATTAGATTTAAATGGAAAGATTCAATTAAGTAAAAATTTTGAAGATTTATCAACTCAAGCTAAAAATTTAGCATCTATTTCAAGTGAACAAGCCGAATTAGAATATGCGTCGCAAGAAATTAAAAAATTACAAAAAAATATAACAGATGTATCAAATGCGGCATCATTAGCGAGAATATTAGCAAGAATTCAAAATGCAAAAAAAGAAAGACTAGATAAACAAATAGAATATCAAAATGAAAAGATAAAACAAGCACAAAAAGAAATAGATTATAAAAGGAAAATAGAGAAAGAATTAAATGAAAAATTAGAATTAGAGAAAGAATTAAAAATAGAATTTGAAAAAAATCAGAAAAAAAATATAAATACTAAAAAAGAACTATCTATAGATTTACTAGAATTAGATAAAGAATTATTACAAAAAGAGGAAGAATCATATAAATCGAAAAAATTAGCAAAATATATTTTAGATAAAATTGGGAATATAGAAAATAGATTAATTGTTGATAATATACAAAAAGCGGATGAAATAGAACAGAAAGAAATTCGAGATTTGGTAAAATTAAATATATATACACGCGACGAAATAGAAGAAAAAATACAACATAAATATAATAAAAGAAAAATAGAATATGAATTAGAATATGAATTACAACGTACAAATAATAAAATTAATGAACTAGAAAATAAAATGAATCTTAATATGAAAGATCAAGTAATAATAATGAAAGATATAAGTAAAACAAAAACTGAATTAAATAATTCATCAGCTAAATCAACATCATATAAAACATTAATATTAACAGAAGAAGGAAAATATAAAAGAGAGAATAATCACTGGCAACTAATATTTAATTCTACACAAGAAAATATAGAAAACTTATTAAATGAAGAATTATCAATATTTAATTATTTAAAAAGTTTGGATAATAAATATAATGGGTTAATTGAATTAAAAAATAATTTAACGAATGAATTAGAAAAAATTAAAGAAATCGATGCGAGTGAAGAAATAATATCAAATAAAAAAAATCAGATTGACAAAATAAATATGTTAATTAAAAATAATAGATCTGATTATTCTAAATTAAAAAATAGATATGATTTTATAATAAAAGATAAAGAAAATAAGATAGCAGATAAGTTTATTATATATGATAAAAAAAAAAAGATAAAAGAAAAATATGAAATTGCATTGCGAAATATAAAAGAAGAATATGAAAAAGCAATGATAACAGATCATTATAATTATCAAAAATTACAAAAAGAATCATTAAAGTTATCAGAACTTTCTGATTTACATGTAAAATATTATGAAGACATATTAATTTTAAATAAAAAGATTGAATCAATATTAACAAAAGAAATACAATATAGTGAAAAAGCTTTTAATAATTCATTAAAAGAGGTTGCTAAATCAATAGAAATGGGATTGATAATTAAAAAAGAGGAAATTGAAATGAAATCAATTGTTAAATTAGCAAATAATAATTTAGAAAATGTTGTTAAAATAAAAATAAATAAAATAAATGAATTAAAAGAAGAAATTAAAAAAGAAAAAAATAAGATTATATTGGATACAATACAGACAAGATTAAATATTTTACAAACTGGCAGCACAACAATGGAAACAGTTGGTATTCAAAAAGTAAAGACAGCGAATATTAATTATAATCATATAGTAAAAAAGAGAATATTATCACAATTAGATGAAATAAAATGTCAAATAGATAGAGTAGTATTAAAAATAATATTATTAACAAAAGAAATAATAAGATTTAACAAAAATATTTTATTATTAGTTATCGAAAGAAATTTAGAAGGAAGTGTATTAAAAAAGAGTAAATTGGAAGATGATATTGTAAATAATGAACTGATGCGTTTGCAAAAAATGCAAAAACAAGGAATATATGATTTAGAAAAAGGTAAATTAATATTACAAGAATACACATCTTTAATTTTGAAAAATCCAGAAGATAAATCTTATAAAGAATTTTATGCATCAGAAGAAAAAAAGTCACAAATACTTAAGAAAGATTTAAAAGAATTGGATCATAAAATAGCATTAATAAAGAATAAACAAGCATTATATAACAATAATATTGAAAAAATAGAAAATAAGTTAATAAATAAAGATGAAGTAATAAAATATAAAATATCGCAAAATGAAAAGACATTAGTTAATAGTGTAAATAAATTAGGAGATATTTTAAAAGAATATAAAACTCTAGCAACAACATATTTAAAAACTAGAGAAAATATAGATGATACTGGTTTTGAATTTCCCCGAATAGCATTAAATCCAATTCCGATACCAGAAAAAATTAAAAAGGAATTATATACAATATTTAATAACAAAAAACTAGAATTTAATAATATAATATATGATAATACATTTATTAAAGGTATAGATAAAATATTAAAAGAATATACAGATGTTGTAAAATATGAAAAAATAAAAAAAATTAGTGCAGAAATTATTTTAATATATAATATAAAAATACTAAAAGATGTAGAATTAAATTATCGAGAAAAATTAATATTAAAAACAAATATTATAAATGAATTAGATAAATCATTAAATATAGATAAAAAATATATTCATATAAAGGATATTATTCCAAATGATAATACTGTAAATATTCATATTAAAATAAATTTACATGACAAATTTCCAAAAATACAAAATATAATAGATTATATTATAGAAGAATTTTATAATAAAGACTCGAAACTAAGACAAGGAACATATGGTAAAGAATTAATTGAAGTTAAAAATAATATAATTAATATTAATAATAATTCAGATAATAATAATTCAGATAATAATAATTCTGATAATAATGATAATTTATCAAATATAATTATATCAATATCAAAAAATGAAGATAATAAATTAACTAAACATTATCATTATTTATTAAATAATTACGATATTGAAAATAAAGAATATTTATTAGCACATTATCCATTAAGAACAAATAAAACAAAATTAAAAAATACTTTATTAAATTATAATAATAATGGACGCGATTTATATAAAGCAATAGATAACGGTGATATTAGAAATATATATGAAAATTATATAAGTTTTGATAATACATTATTAAAAGCAGAAAATATCAATTTTATAAATAAAGAAAAAGAATTTACATTATCGTTTTTAACAAAATTATCACATAGTGATAGAAATCAACAAGTATTATTTTCAAATGGTATAATATCTGAATATTTACAGAGTAATTATATTAACTGGAATAAATTAAATAATAATGAATATAATTTGAAAAAAGCATCATATAATAATAATATATTTAGTATAGGATTTATAAACAACAGTTTATATATTAAATTGCCATGTAATAATAAAAAATATTATTATAGTACACCTGAAACTAAAAGTTTATTTGCTGAAAATAATGAGTGGTATCATTGGGTAATAACAAAAAAAAATAATAAAATTGATATTTATAAGAATGATTTAACAGTACCAGCATTATCATGGAATATAGGTAATGGTTATGAAGATATAAATAATACATGTATAAATCATAATAAAGATTATGATAAAACAAATTTATATATAGGAGGAATAAAAACAGATTTAGATAGAAATACAATTGAATTAAATAAGATAATTAGTTATAAAGGTGGTTTGGCAGATTTAAGATTATATAAAAAACATTTTACATCAGATGAATTAAAATCTATATTAATTAAAAATAATAAAGTATCTGAAAATAAAAAACTTTCTTTACCGCAAAAAATTATAAATGAAAATCAACCAAATATTATAAGAAAACCAATAATTATACCTGTTTCAGATACAAAAAAAGAAAATAAGAAGGTTATAAAAAAAACTAATATACCAATTAGTACAGTTCTAGAAAAAGAGGATGATATATATGAGAATACGATACCTATAAAAAATAAAAAAATAACATATGATATTATGAAGGAACGTATTAAAGAAGATAAAAAAATTATTCGTAACAAAGTTTGTAAATATGAATTACAATGATAATGAAGTAGTATTAACCGGTAATACAAATAAAGATTTAAATAATAACGAAGAAAAAATTAAAAATGAATTAAAAAATATATAAATTAATTAAGTTTTTTTTTATTTTATAATATAAATAAATTATAGAGTATTAATAAAGATGGTTAAACAAAATTCAATTATACAACATTATGAATTAGAATCATTTATGAGAAATGTTTCGTTAAGTAATTTTACAGAAACATTATTAAAAAATAAAAATATATTAATAGATAAAGATTTAAATAAAAGTCCATTATATGATGATGAGAGAGATAAATATTTCAGAAGTATTATATCTAGAGAAATTATAGAAGAATCCTTTTTTGAAGATTTAAAAAATAATATATTTTATCACAATGAAGATTATATTGTTGAAAAAAAAACAAAAATGGATAAAGTTTTTGATATTGATATGTCATATTTTGCCAGTAATACAGTAAAAGAATATATGTTTTATTTTGATTTTTTAGCTGAATATTATAGAAATTTAGCAGAACTAAAAAATAAAAAACATATATTGCATAATGAATTATTTGATCATGAATTTAATATAAAAGTAAGAATAATTCCAGTTAGTAAAGTAAGAAATTATACATCAGTTTCTCTTAATAAGGATGTTACAACGAATGATAAAAATTATATTAATGTTAAATTTAAATTAAATAATGTTAATAAAGATTTAGATTTAACAAATATCGATTCGGGGACAATATTTAAAACAATGCAAATTGAAAAAGATTTTAATTATACATATGCTGATAATATAAAATGGCTATTTAACAAAATTCAAATAACTAATGAATTAAGTATAAAAAATAAACCAGATTATAATCATTTAATTGGGTTATCATATAGATATAGATTTTATAGATTATTATTAGATTATTATGTATTAATTATTTATTATATATTCATAAGATATAAAAGAGAAAGAATTAGTGAAAACACGGATTATAATACGGGAGGATCTATTAAATATGGTGAGATAAAAAAAGTTTTAGAAGATTTTACAATAGTATTTCAAAATTATACAATCAAATTAATGAAATTAATTACTATAATGGAATCTGTTGATAAAGATGATAGAATACAAGAATCAGAAAGAATTGCAGAATCTATAACATACAAAAAAAAATTAAAAAAAATTAATAGAAATATTGATTTGCGCAATACTAATTTTAATAGAATAGAAAGTGAAATTAAACATTCTAATATGCTTAGTGATAAATCAAAAACAACATTTATTAGTTCAATAGTAGTATTAGTAATATCATTATTTATATATTTATCAGTAATTAATACGAATAGTATAGAATCATCACGTATTATATCTAGTATATTATTTATGTTTATAATAACATATATTTTGATAATGAATTATTATATGAATAATAATTATAAAGAAACATTTGAAGATTCTGGTGAATCAACAATTGATGAAAGAATTGAAGAATATGAAACAGATAAACAGTATTCTGAATCAGACACTCAAAAAGTTATGGATGAATTATTAAAAAGAAAAGATGCTATTGTTGCAGCAAATATAGGTGCACCAATTGATAATTGGGATGAAGAAAGTGGTATAGAAACTATAATTGATAAAACAGCAGGACAATATAAAGACGATGCTGAAACAACTTGGCATGAAGAGGCAAAAAAAAGAAGAGATGATAAAACGCAATATTATCAAAATTTAAATACATATGAGGATATAGATCAAGCAAGATCAGAACATGTAAAAAAATTAGAAGATCAATTAATAGAATTAAATAATGAATATAGAGATACACTTAGAACAGAAAGAGAAGTTACTAAAAGAAGGACGGATGTAAAAGGACAATTAACAACAGTGGCAGAAGCTTTAAATAGAACAGAAGCGGCAGTAACAAGTCGATTTAAAACTATAAAAAGAATGGAAGAATTATTAGAGGAATATCAGAACTTAACTGATAGATTGGGAGGAATTGTAGCAAGAAAAACTCAAATAAGAGAGTTAAAAATTGAGAAAGCATCACAATTATCAAGTGAAAATAATGTCTTGGCAAAAAAAATACGCGATAAATATCAAGAAATTGCTGATAGTCAGGTAAAATTTGATGAAATGTCAGATAGATTAAAACATTTAATTTATAAAAATCAAGAATTACAGGAAACAATAGATACTATACAGGCAGAAAGTTTACAAGAACAGGCTAAAACAATATCGGCACACGCACAAACGCAGACAGCAATTGCTCAATATTGGGAAAGTTTAAGTAAAGCAAACGCCTCGGCTGCAAAATTAGCAAGAATTAAAAGTATGATTGAAAACGAAGATATGGAAATACAAAAATGGTCAAATGAAATTGTAAGATTAGAATCTATAACAAGATCTAAAGCGGAAAATGCTAAATTAATGGCAAATAAGGCAGCATATGAAGCTAAAGAAGTTTTAAAAATTATTCAAGAAAAAATAGAGAATATTCAACGAGAAATTGCTAACCGTCCAGTTCCAATAATATTAAAAATGGATTTAAATTTAAATTATTCATTAGCTGGACGAACAGAAACAGGAGAAACTATAGAAAAAGAAAAAAGAGAAACATTTATAAATAATATACTAATTGAATTATCAAATACATTTTTAGTTCCTACAAATAGATTTGCAATAGAAAATGTTTCAGAAGGTAGTATAATATTAACAATTAAAATATTTCCAGCAAAATCATTTGATTCAAGAGAATTATCACATGATCTAATTGCAGAACAAATTATAGAACAATCTAATAGTTTAGAAAATAGTCCAATTAAATTAACCAAATTTTTAAGATTTGTTCAAAAAGTTGGTGTAGTACCAATTGATGGTGTTTTAACACAAGAACATGCTGTAGAAAAACCATTAGATTATAATTATGAAAATATGGGATATACAATGGTAAAAAATGCAGAAGAAATCGATATAATAATTAGTAATTCTATTCGTATAGAAGGATTACATAATAAAAATAGAACTTATTATGATGAGGTAAATCCATTTTTAAAATTAGAAGTTAAAAAATTTGAAAATATTGATAAAAATATTAAAAATAATGATAAATTGTTAAATTCAAGTTATAATGTATCAAAACATACAATTAATTATAATCAAAATTTAACATCATTATTTATATATATAACACTACTTGTATCTATTATATTTGTATTACAATCATATTTTCATAATAATATTGGTTTTATTAATGTAGTTGGAATTATAGTTTTTGCAATATTAATAGCAGTATTTTTCATGAATATTATGAGACCAGTGAGAACACGTGTTAAAAATAAATATTGGGGATTGCCAAACACACAATTAAAAAGGATTTCTTAAATATATTTTTTTTATGATTTTATATATAAATAAATTATAGAGTAATAATAAATGTCATATACTACCTCAAACGATTTTTTATTAATCAATAAAATATCTATAGAAACAATGTATGAAAATTTATTGAAAAATGATAAAATATTATTAGATGTTCATGGTGATAATGCAGAACATTTAAGATATATAAATGGATATATTAATAATTTAATTAAAACACAGGTATTAGATATTACAATTAATAATTTATTTATTAATAAAATAATATTCTATAAAAATTCAGATAAATATCCGGATACATATGTTATAGATAATAATAAAACTAAATTATATAATATTATTGATATAGATAATTCTTACTATGCATCAGAAAATATGAAAAAATATATGTTTATATATGATTTTTTAGCAGAATATCATAGAAATTTATCCATAATTAAAAAAAATAAATTTGCAATTGATAATAAATCATTATATGAACATACATTTGAAATGAAGATGAGATATGTATATAAAAATAATTTTTCAGGAGCTAAAACAATTATTAATTTAAATAACGATGATAGTAATATATATTATTATTTAGTATCTTTTAAATTAGAAGATCAAGTATCTAAAGATTTAAATGAAGAATTATTAGTACAACCAACTGGTTATATTACAGATTTAAAAATAGATAATAATACATCAACAGGAGATCATAATAATGATATATCATTAACTAGTGAAAATGAAACAATTTTTTTAGAAAGTTTTAGAAATTTATTTAATGATATTATTAAAAAAGAACATTTAAAAATTGATACAGAATTAAGTTATTATCATCTAATAGCACAATCTTATACATTCAAATTTCATAAATTATTATTATCATATTATATAAGTAAAACTATTTATTTCTACTTTAAGGAAAATTATAAAACTAAAATTAAAGAAATAGATACAATTATAGGACAACATTATCCTACAGCATTTAAAAATTTTAATATGATTATTAATAATTCAAAACCGGAATCTTTAATAAATATTATGAAAAATAGTGAAAAAAAAGTTTATAATGCAAATATAAATAAACAAAAAGAGTTGGATAAAATAAATTATTTATTAGGAAAATTAAATATTGAAAAAGATAAAATATCTTATCAAGTAAAAAATAATGGTTTAAAATATTCTGAAAATAAATTAAAAAAATTACAAGAAAGATATGATAATATTCAAAAAGAAATCAACTCATTAGAATTAAAATATGATAAGATAGCAAAAACTGATTATATAACTAGAGACTCTGCAGAAATACAAGAAGCGATTGATTATAAATCTAAATTACATGATTATAATACCAATATAGCAAATAATGCAAATAAAATAAAAGATATTAAAGATACAACTAAAGAAGAAAAAAAATATATAAATAATTTAAATATAATTAATTATTTCATACTATTTTTATTAATAGTATTGGTATTTACATTTATCCTTGATTATTCAACTAGTATAGTTAATATTTCAATACCAATTACATTATTTGCAATTACAATTACGTGTTATCTTATTATTAATTATGCTTATAAAAATAGATTTCATGGTAATATTAATCAATATGATTTTGCAAATAATCAATCAATGTTACAAAGTTTATATAATACTATAGGTGGTAGATATTTAGAAAGTTTTGCTGATGAGGAATTAAGTGAAGAAGAATTAGATCCAATTGTTAAAGATATTGTTGAAAATTCATTAGAAGTTGGAAGTAATGATGCAATAACTAATATGGATACATTATTATCAACAAAAATAAATGCTGATGTAGAACAAAAAATTTATTTTACTATTCCAAATACTGATTATAAAATTGATGTTATAAATAAAGTTATTAATGGAACTGATGTAAGTACAATTGGTTTAAATTATTCACATTTTTGGGAAGGTTGGCCTAGTCAAAATTCATCAAATTCAAATAAAGATATGCAATTTTTAAGAGCATTAGAAGGTTCAGATGATATTAATATAATTGCTTTTACTAATGATCAAAATTTAGAAAATAAACATACTATATATACTTTTAATATACCTGAAGGAATAGATTACTTTCCATGTCAAGTACTTGTAGTTGGTGGTGGAAGTTTTGGCGGACATATTGCACCCAGAAAGGAATTTGAAGATCTTGAATCTGGAGTTTTACCACCTGTAACAAATATGGGTGAAGGTGGTGCAGGTGGAGCTGTTATATTACAAAATTTAAATTTAACACCTGGTAAATATGAATTAGGTGTAGGTAGAGGAGGTAATTGGATAAATGATAATTTAGAAAGAAGTATTAGTGAGTCACAAGCAGGTAGTTCATATATTAAAAATACTATAACAGGAGATATATATGTTCTTGCAAAAGGTGCTGAATTTGAAAAATTCACTTCTTCTTCTATAAGAAAAGAAGATCAATTTAATCAACAAATATCAGGTGGGAAATTAGATGGTAATAAAGCAGATGATTTAGGTGAAAGTGTTAAAAATGGTTTAGGAACATTAGGTCGTTCTAATAATTATAGTAATGGTGGAAGAGGTGGTTTAATTAAACCAGCAGAAGGTCAACGAAGTTTTACATATTTGGATACTTTAGGCGATAAAGTAGATACATATTATTTGAGTTCACATCGTTTTGAAGGTAATGAAGGAAGTGGTACTAATGGTAGTGATGGTGTAGATGTATCAGCTAATTTTGGTATATATTATAATAACGGTATATTTTCTGCAGGAGGTGGCGCCTCATCATATTGTAAAGAAGGTGAAAGTAATTCTTTTCATCAAGTTGATGGCAAATGGTATACTTGTAATTCTAGCGTTGATAGAGCTGGTATAGGTGGTAATGGTGGTGGGGGTAATGGTAATCCAGAAGATGTAGGTCATGATGCTGTTAATGGTTCAGGTAGTGGCGGTGGTGGCGGAAAATATGCGGGTGGAAATGGTGGAGCAGGTATAATATTATTAAAATTTGATGTTGAATCTATGCGTGTAAAAATAGAAGAAAGAATTAATTCTACTAAATTAAAATTAAAACAAACAATATATGAAATAGGCGTAGAAGAATCAAATAAAGAATTACGTGAAAAAAAAATAGCAATCTCTAATTTTTTAAGAGAAATAAACAATGATAAAGCTGAAATAGCAGAAAAATATAGAAATATAGGTGTTTTAGTAGAGCAAGGAAAAGAACAAGATGAATTAATTGGTGAATATAATGATTTAATGAGACAAGCTGAAGTACAACAAAATGTACTAAAAAGAAAAATAGAAAAATATAATCAAGAAATTGGCGACTATAATGAAAAAATAGCAATTTTATCAACTGATGAGCGTAATAAAACTAAAGAATTAGAAAAATTAAATTTAGATTTTGATCTTCAACAAGAAAAATATGTAGAACAAAGCAAAAACGTTACCCAAAAAGAAAAAGAAGAAAGATTAAAAAATACTGCTATTGCTGAAAATAAAGCTGAATATCTTAAAAATATTGCAAATAGATTAAAAGCTGAAGCTTGTAAAAAAGCATTTAGAGCTGCTCAAATGCAAAAAGCAAAGGAAACACTTCAAAACAGAAAAATGGAAATGAGGGAGAAAGAAAAAATGATGGCTGCGGCGGAAAGAAAGAGAATCAAAGCAATTAAGGATACTATTGAAGCAGAAAATTTAAGAGATATTGCATTACAAGATCAGTATAATGCAGAAAAAGAGTATAAAAATGCTAAAAAAGAGTTAATAACGTGGGAAAATAATCTAGAACTTGATGAATCAGATAAAGCATATTCAGTAGCATTTAGATTAGAAATAGATTTTAGAATAGCGGGTATTCATGGTTTTGATGAATCATTTTTTGAAGGATTAGAAGATGATTCAAATATATCAGCAATGAGAAAAAGTTTGTTAAAAGAAAGAGAGAAAAGAGCAAATTTTGTTTCAAATATAAAAAAAGAATTAACAGATGCAACATCAGAATTAAAAACATTACCAAATAGATTTGATGTATTAAGAATTCATTCCGGTAATTTAGAATTAAGAGAAGATATTCAAACAGAAGAAGAAAAAGAAGAAGCAAGAAAAATGAAAATAATAAATAATTTTGAAAAATCAAAATTTGATAATGAATTTAATAAAAAATCAAAAGGTGATACTGTTTTTGAAACATTTTCTATATTCAAAGTAACAGAACATTTTGTTATTGATGATAAAACAGAAGAAGAACTATTATTTAGATCTCGAAAAGAAGGTTATGTTCCACCTGACAATGTAATGGTGATAGAAATGCAAATTTTAGCACATCCACAATCTAAACAACCATATGCGAAAGAAATATTAGATGAATTAATTTTGCAATCGAATAGATTAGATTCGAAATTACGCTCTACAAGTAGATATTTTAGATTTTTAAATGGATATAAAGTTCAAGATAATGATTGGGTTCTAGTTCAAAGGGGTAGAGGTATATTAGGAAATGTTGATATATTAGCATCAAATAAAGATACAATAGATGATATTACTACAAATTTTGGAATTATTAAAAATTTACAAACAGATTTACCATCTTATTATGATAATGTTAATCCATTATTAAAGAGAGAGGTTAGAGATTACAACGATAAGAATCATGAAATAAATATATATAATAAAATATCACAAACATCTCAAAATGTTAGATATATTGATATTAGAAAGAGAGAATTAACTTTAAATTTTATATTATCACTATGTGTATTAATATCTATAACATCAATATTAACAAAATTTATAAGTAATCCAATAATATTTATAATATTTTTAATAATATTTACGTGTCTATTAATTTATTATATATTTAATATTACCAGAATAGTAAATACTAAACATAAAAAGAATTATTGGTTGAAACCAAATAATCTTAAATTAGTAAATGCAAATAAAGATTAAATTATTCCAAATAACTTGTTAACGAAGTTTTATATAATTCTTTTTCTGAAATATATTTTTCATTTGTTATAAATTTATTATCAATTAACCATTTTTTTGAGATTAAATTATATTCAGAATTTTCATTTAATAATACAAAAAGTAATAAATATGCTAAAACTAATATAAAAAAACCTTTTGTCAAACTTTTAGTACTAAATACTAACAACGAATAAAATATTAAAGCCTGTGTTATTTTATTATCTAATAATTTTTCTTGAACTGGTGTTACTTTAAATTTTAAAAATCTTCCACCAATATGCATAAATATAATTTGAAAATAAGATATCGGATCTATTGAACTCATTTTTTATATTATTATCTCTATATTCATATAGATATTTTTATAAATTTAATATTAATAAAATATAGAGATATAATATTATACAATCTAATATGAGTAATAGTACTTCAATAGATCAATTAAAAACAGATATAATTCAAATGCTTAGTGATGTAAGTATTATAAAATTAAAAAATTTTATATATAAATATGCTACTGTATTACAATTTAATACTAATAATTCTATATTAAAAGATTCTTCCGAGAGTAGAAAAATAGAATTTTATGATTTATTAAATAAAAATGTAATTGATGTTAATATTCAAGAAGATGATTTATTTAGTAAAAAAATAAAATTATATGGTAAAAATTATAAATATTATCCAGCTCAAAAATCCAATCTAATTATTGAGGATATAGATTTATCATATTTTGTAAACACTAAAATCAAAATCTTACTATTTTATTTGAATTTTTTAGAACAATTTTATAAAAATATAACAGACTATTTAAATAATAACTATAAAGTAGATAATAATATATATAATCATAAATTTGTTATTTTTTGTAATTATAAGTTAGACGAATCTACAAATACATTAGTATCTTTAGAAAAAAGTTATAAAGTTTTTCTAAAATTAAATAAAAAATTTTTTCAAGAAAGTATCGGCGAACCTTTTATATTTGAACTGGGAGAGGATAAAAGGGCAAGTGATAAAATAAATACAGTAAATTATTTATTTGAAAATGTAAATAAAGATGATCTGAAAAATAATTTTAATATAGTAATAACAAATAATACATGGGCTAAAACTAAAACAGGTTATGTTGTATTTGAATTTTTAAAATTGAAACTTAATCATATGTTATTAGTTATAATTTATTCATATTTATCAGATAATTCAAGTTGGCAGAATAAACTAATTAATTTTACAAAAATAATAGAATTAAATAATAATATATTAGATAATAAAAAATTAATTTTAGAAAGTGAATTAAAAATAATAAATGATTCTATTATCAAATCTAGTGATAAAGTAACTGAAGAATCTGATAAAATAAAAGAAGCAATAAATACCACAAATAAATTAAAAAATATAAATAATGCAATCGAAGAAAAATCACAAAAATTAAATTCTTTAAATAATAATATAAATTATGAACGAAATAAATTAAATAAAATAAATTCTGTTTTAATAGTATCTATTTTATTATTTATATTATTATCATCTTTATTGATTTTTATTAAATATGCTAAAAAACCAATTATTTATACTGCAATTTTAGTAACTGTTATATTATATATTATAATATACATGTATATATCATCTATTAAAAATAGTAGTAAAGCAATTGCAGAACATTTTAACGTAGATAATAATAGTATTTTAAAAGAATCGGATTCTAAAATATCATATTTAAAAAGAATATCTGAAGATATAATAACAAAAAATACAGAAAATACAAATTCATATTATGATATTATTAATCCATTATTAAATAATGAATTAAAAAATTTCCAAAAAAAATCATATAATAATAAGTTATATGATAAAATAGCTCAATTTAATTTAAATGTTAGTAAAAGAGACATTAAATATAATGTTGAAACAATTATATTTTTAATGAATCTTTCACTATTATTATTATTATTAATTCTTTCCATATATTATATGCCAAATAATATTATATTAGCGGGTTCAATTGCTTTAATAATATTTGTATTATTAGCAATTATATATTTTGCAAGAATATTAAGAGTTGTTCGAACAAAATCAAACAATTTTTATTGGAATAAACCAGTAAAAGAAAAAGAAATAGTATAAATATTTTAATTAAATTCTAAACTTCTAAAAAATTATAAATTTTTTGTAAAATTACTTTCATATTATTATGATCAACCATAAATTTTTCTACTATATTTTCATTATTTTCATAATCTATATTTTTATTTCTTATTTTTTTTAAACCTTTATTTATAAATATAAAATAATCAAATACTAAAGAAATAATGCATATTAAGAATAATATACCAATCAATAGATCCCATTCAAATAAATAATAATTAATTAAAATTAATGGAATTATTACATATTTATTTTCAATTATTTCGAGTATGTAATCGGGATTTGGAACAGATGGTCTTAAAGCAAATAATATAATATATCCACATAATAAACCGGCTATTACACCTTTTAAAACTTTATAAATAATATTATTTTCAGATATAGTAGTATCTTCCATATTCTCTATTTTATTAGATTATTTTTTTATATTCTTTTCACTATGTATATTAGGAAATATTATTATATTATATACATTTAAGAGATGAATTATGCAAGTATAATTGATGCATATGGCGTTG
>Ga0208749_1000046_pt1 | contig 26354 bp, 22 predicted proteins | sample Knorr_S15_td_DCM_FD_185601 | JGI IMG/M metagenome (GOLD analysis project Ga0208749, IMG submission 185601) | Marine microbial communities from Southern Atlantic Ocean transect - Knorr_S15_td_DCM_ad_63m_LV_B (SPAdes) (version 2) | ecosystem: Environmental > Aquatic > Marine > Oceanic | place... | reverse complement strand
AGACCTCATAAACAATACTGCTTCAAGACCATTGACATTGATACCTTCTGAGAGTATGCTGTGATGCAATACAACAAACTTTTTGTCTGTTCTACCCCATTGATTTAGTGTATCAAAGAAAGTCTCTCTGTCAACCTTTTCTCCATCAATCATCGCACCTGTTTTTGCTGTGATAAACATATAAGAGTAACCACGAATAGCAAGTTGCTGAACGAAATCTGTCTGAGAAACAAGTGCAACAATCTGTCTGGTTGACTTAGCACATATCAATACTTTGTCCTTATCAAGATTGTCAATCGCACCAATCATTTGCTCATTGTCTCTGTCTGCAACCAACTCATCTTTCTTCAGTATTCTTGAACGATACACCTTGACTTTAGGTGGTAATATGTAACCCTGCTTGACTAACTTTGGTGCAGGTACTTGACATATTACACCACCATACACCTCTGTCCAGTTCATACCTGCCTTGACAGGAGAACGACTATGCTTTGGTGTTGCAGTAAAGAAGTAACAACGATGAGCATACTGAGAGAAGTAATCAGTAGCAGGGAAAAAGTTTTTCTGTACTGAGTTGTGTGCTTCATCAAAGTAGATAGTATCAACATTGATACCTGACTCTTCAATCCTGTGTAGTGAATGATAAGTTGTAAATATAATCTTACGACCACTTGTTGTCTCATAAAAAGATTGAATCTCAAATGGGTTTGTGGTATTATACATTCCTTTGACTTTACCACTATGAACGTGCAAATAAGACACATCAATATAATGTTCGTCAATGATTTCCATAAACTCTTTACATAGTTGCTCTGCAAGTAATATGCGTGGTGCAACGACTACAACTGTAGAATCAGTTTCCAACTGCTTGATAGCATCCATAATCATACAGATGGTCTTACCACCACCAGTAGGAACAATGACTTGTCCTTTGTCATTGTCTAACATTGATTGTATTGCTTGTTCTTGATGGGGTCTTAGTTGCATTAGTGTTCTTTAGATGTACCTATCATAGCATAAAAATACCTCCTGTGCAGGAGGTTGTGCCAGTTTATCAATCATCATAGTGTGTAAATGTAATATTACCTGATATAACGATTCTCCTTTTGTTAGTTTCATTTGGTATAACTTCGTGCCATACCCAAGAGGGAAAACATATTATATCTCCATTACTTTGCTCATTGGGTATTAATATATTTCCTTTTGTATCTGTAAATCTGAAACATTTTTGTTTAGGCACATCTAAAAAATGAACCCAAGATATATCAGAACCCATCTTTTTATCTTCATGTGCGTGATGATGGGGTTTATGTTTCATTCCTTTTTCATATAATTGTGTCCAGTAAGTACAATCATATCTCACTTTATCATATACACCTACCTTTTCTATTATGTCACGAACTATAATTGAGTATATGTGATTAAATTTTTTATCAGGTCTTTCGATTTCTTTTAAAAAATATGTGCTTATGTGTTGGTTTTCTTTAGCAAATTTTTTAGAACCAACAGAATCAATATCAAATTTAAGTTCCTTTAAATTTTCATAAGTAAATTCAATATTATCGTGATACCAGTAAGGTGGTTTAAAATTAATCATTATTTTTTCTCCTTGCATCCAAAAAAATGAGTTATGGCATATCTACCATATCCATCATAATAATCTGAATCGTTTATTGAAACCTCACTTACTCCATGTTCAACCCAAGATGGCATCATAATCAATGAATTATGTTCGCAATTAAATTCATAATCATATTTTGGAAATATTAGATTACCACCTTCAAATTTTTTGGGTTCTTTAAAAAAATAAGAAAATGCTAAAAAATCAAAATATATATCTTTATGTGGTTTATAGTAATCTCCATTATGGTAATATCTTACTTTAGTTACATCGTAATTTGATTGTGTGACAGCAGAGCAACAATCGTGTATATTAGAAAATGGTTCTAAAATTTGACTGTCAAACACTTTCCTAGATACTTCTAGGATACTTGATAAAACTCTATTTTTACCTGTATATACAGAATCTAGGTGTAATGCCTTTGCCTTCGTATATCCCACTACACCTTGATATTCTTCTACATCAAATAACTTTTTAGGTCTAGTATAAAAATTTAATTCTTCCCATATAAGTTCTAGTTCATTATCATCATAAAAATTATGAAATATAATATGTGGGAATGGTTTTAGATGGGCATCAGCAGATATATTTTGCATTACTAGATAGTTGTGTTATAATATAATTATGAGAAATATTTTTAAGGAATCCAAATATCACTTAGAAGTAGAAACTGGATGGACTTATTGGTTTCATCTTAGACACTCTCTCGTAAACTCTTATAAATTGATTAAAATCTCGTTTAAGAGTCTAGTTCATGGATTACTTCCATTTATGTGGAAATCAGATGCACCCAAAGGTGTAATTATATTATACCACGAAATTATGAAAATACAACATATTCAAAAACTTGACAAACTCCGCAAATATCCAAAAAATGAACGATACATATCTAACGATACTGAATAGTTATGGAGATATAGTTGAACTAGATTATCAATTTGATGTTCCATCAATTATTAATGAACTAAAATCTATTGATAAATGGATGGATGGTTCTAATAATAAGAAAGGATTGACTCTTACAGGTAGTGTTGATGACTTAGAACTCGCAAAAAGAAATGATTGTAGTATAAATGATAATTTAAAGAAATGCCCTTCACTCATAGATTTTTTTAAATTATGGAACAGTCTCGCTAAATGTCACGCAGTCAATATGAATAGTGGTAGTTTCTTTCGATTGCATCGTGACGCATATAAGACAACTCAGCAAATGAGAATTTTTATTCCACTTAACAAAACAGAGTTACACGAATTTGCTTTTATATACGATAAGAATATAGTTGAACTCAAGGCAGGTAGAGCATACTTATTAAATACCAAGAAACAACACGGTTCATTTGCGATGGTTGATGACATCTATCATATACTAATGGGAATTTATATAAACCCTCATAACTTTAAAGTTGTAACAAACTTACTTCCTAATTGCATAGATCACGAATGAAAATCTGTATTATTGGTGGTGGAGTATCAGGATGGTGGTGTGCTGCCTATATGAATAAATTTCTAGATGCTGAAATCACACTTATAGAAAGTAATGATATACCAATTTTAGGTGTAGGAGAATCATCCTTACCACAAATCAAAACTTTCTTTGATGCTATAGGTGTTGAAGAATCAGAGTGGATGGAAGAATGTAGTGCAGTTTATAAGTATGGAAATATAAAAATAGGTTGGGATAAGGTTGATGGAAAACCATTTACATTTACTTTTTGGCACGATGATGATAATAAATTTAAGAAGTGGTATCAACAGAATAAAACAAAACATCAGTTAAATGAATTATATTCAAAGGGTGATTGGGGTTCAATCGCTTATCACCTTGATGCAGAGAAAGCTAATACAATAATGAAGAATCATTGTGATAATATAACTCATAAGATTGAAACATTATCAGAATTACCAAAAGGATATGATTTATATGTTGATTGTACTGGGTTCTCTCGCAAATTTGTCAAAGATAAATCTGAAACTATATTTGATGACCACTTAGTTGATAGTGCTTGGGTATGTCCATATGAACAAACTGATAAAATAGAAAACTATACTAAATCAATTGCAAGAGAGTATGGTTGGCAGTTTGTAATTGACTTAACAAACAAAATTGGTAATGGATATGTTTTCTCAAGTCAATATGTATCTGATGATGATGCACTCGAACAATTCAAAAAATATAATTCACATCTAAAATCAATCGGTAAACCAAGATTATTAAAATGGAAACCAAATATTCTAACAAATGCTTGGAGTGATGACGTAGTAGCAATTGGTAACTCTTGTGGGTTTATTGACCCATTAGAAGCAAATGCTTTGTATATGACTGTGTATGGCATCACTTCACTTGTTGACTGCATATTGAAGAACAAATCACAAGACGTATATAATCGTAATATGCGGAGAATATGGAAAGGTAATTCAGATTTTATATTACACCACTACAAACTTAGCAGTCGAACTGATACTGAATTTTGGAAATACTACAATCAATTTGATGTAAGGAAATCATTATGGGAAAATTATAGAAAAAAGAAAAATAAAAAAACTAATTTATTTTCAAATGCAATATGGGCAACTTTAGGTGTGTATTTTAATGAATTTACTTACTACGGGTGAATAAAGCAATCACCCCGTCACCTAGTTTTACATCATAAGATTTTTCTGTTGATAGTTCACTATAATCAAATCTTCTTAAAGTTTTATCATTTACTTCTGGTTTTCCATCAAGACATATTAAAACTGAGTCCTCTTCTATCTTCAATGTTTCATTTGTCAATAATCTTGCATCCCATTCTTCTTCTCCAAATGTATTAAAACCCCAAACATAAAAATCCTCAAGTGCTTCATAAAGTCTGGGTTGATGTAGATAATTTTTCATATCAAAAAAATCCCCCTTATTGACAATCTCAAATTCTGACTGAAATGGTTTACCAATTTTTGCTGAACCATAGAAAACATAATGATATATGCCACAACTCTCAGAGAAAGGTTCTATTTCTAGAAATCCTTTGTCTGCCTTAAATGCACATACAGCAAACTTATCTAATTTTTTAAAATAATGCTGACAATTCATAATTCCACCTTTCTCATTTTTAATACTTTTTTTCTCCAATTATCAACCTTTCCCTCTATTACCTTTCCAACTAAACTTTGTAAATCTAATTCACCACTCACTTGTTCTGGTATGTTTTCTTTTAATATTGGTAATTTTTCCTCCTGTCTCTGTATTCTTCTACTACCACTTTTTTTCATAAGATCATCAACAAATATTTCAACGTCAGTAGTATCTAAATTGTCACAATCAACAATTTTTGCAGCATAATCATCAATTGGTTTCTGTGAGTGTAAGTTGCATATTTTTACAACTATACTGTTCCTATCAGATAAGTACTCATCTATTTTAATAATTGATTTCAATTGTAAATCCTCCAATATTTTGGGTTAATATACCCCATTGAGTAATCATTTGTTCCATCTTCTTTGTAAACCAAAGTTACATCACCAACTATTGCCAACCTTTCACCATCAAAATTCTCATTTTGACATTGAGTGCAATGGTCAAGCGAACTTGGAAATAAAATTAAAGAACCTTCTCTTGGTTCAATATGAAATGTTGATGCGTTGAGTTCATTTCTTTCTGCAACACCATCTTTAACATCACTGCTATTTAATCCAGTAAACAAACTATTTGTGTTATGTGGGTTTGCAAATTTAATTGCGTGTGAGTTTTGTGGAGTGTTGAGATAATATGAAAAAGAAATATGACTTGTCGAATGTGAGTGCCACTTGATGTTTTCATAAGTTGCCCTTGATCTAGACAACCAAGTTTTTGTAATCACATAATCAAATATGTCCTGATACTTTAGTACATCAAGAGTATATATTTTGACATTGTGTATTATCTCATTGAATAACTCAGATAAACTTTCTTCTAGATGAATAAGGGGATTACCTGCATTTTCACTTGTTGTATTAAACCATTCTTCATTATCTCGAAATGATTTTTGTTCATAATCATACTTAGTATATAATTTATAAAACTGTTCCTTGTATTGATTATGATTTTCAACCTCGCTCACATAAATTGTAGTAGGAAAGATATTATATATTTGTCTATTCATTTTGTAAAATACCCCAAGATGTGGCAATATACTTTGGATTACCTATTGGTGGATTACCACGATGTGTATGAGTAAAACCAGCTGGAAACATTATAACATCACCTGCAACTGCCTCCTCTCTTCTATTTTGATATAAAAACTCTGTCTCACCACCATTAAAATTATCATTTAGATATAATTGACATACAAAAGTTCTTTGTGAATAAGGTATTCCACCATTCTCGAAGTGCCAAGAGTGAAATCCTCCACCTATAGGTATTTTCTTAATCTTCAAGTCATATAATAAAAATTTACATTGTTTTAGAACACTAAAAGCAGTTAGATACTCATCGACACAAGGTTGTAATCTTGGAATTATAAGTTCTGATAATCTACTATAAGCAGGTAAATCGACACTCCAATCATGTGCGATGTTAATAGATTTATGATCTTGATTATGAAGAGATTTTTTATCATAAGTCATTATGTTATTTTTTTCAAGATAATCTATATGGGATATTATTTCATCACATTCTTCAGATGAGACAGCACCCCTATACCTTCGTATCAAATCAGATTCAATTGCCATAATAAAAAAATTTAAAACAGTTATCCTACTCCTGTTGCAGAAGTGCTTCCTTGTATTGTACCATTATTGTTTATTGTAACACTAAATCCAGAATTTCGCCTTATTGCAGCTCCATTTCCTCCACCTGATCCACCACCAGCTTGTGAACTTCCTCCATTATTAGCATTTTCACCAAATTGTCCACCTTCTCCTCCACCAGCACCATACGCTTGGTTTCCATTATTAGCACCACTACCACCATCTCCAGCAGTTGTTTCATTTGCATTTGTTCCACCAGTATTTCCTCCACCACCACAACCACCAACTTGTGCACCACCGTTACCAGCAGGAAATCCAGCTCCTCCTCCACCGCCACCACCTGACGCTCTTCTATCTGAACCTTTATCTACTTGGCGACCACCGCCACCGCCACCGCCTCCACCGAAACCAGCACGAATTATACCACCACTTAATACATTTACTATGGTGCCATTATGTTCTATCCCTAATCCACTAGTGCCAGTGCTACCAGCTTCTCCATTATTTAAACATTCTCCACCTCTTCCTCCATTACCTCCAGCACCCAAAACTTCACCTTCACCGCCAACATCAACTTGCACTACAGCAGCACTCCAAGAACCTGTTTTAACTGCACAATTATTAACACTACTCTTATCAGAACCAAATTTTTTATTAATATGAATGATTATTTTACTTCCACTTTCTCTCTTACTCCTAAAACCACCAATGACTGTAACTTGATTATTATTCCATTTATCACTCTTTGCACTCTTACGAAACTCTGTACCTCCTGAGTGCATATCAACAACTACGTTTAATTGCTTACTATAAAAATCACTGAACTTTATTTGACCTGATGTTGGGATACCAGAATCTAGAGGTAAATTTGATAATTCACCTACATTTTGTGTTGTTCTATATGCTCCTAAAGATCTAGATCCATTTGCACCAAACTCTGCTTCTATTTCAGAGAACGCTAATGAACTTCCAGATGATTTAATAGTCATAATTAATGGAGATTTTGCCAGTTTGCAACATTATATGACCCACTACCAACATAAACTTGTAACTTGTTCAATGAGGTGTTGTATATAACTGCACCAGATATGACATTTTGAAGTGCTGCTCTTTGTGATGTATTTACTTGTGGAGGTAACATAAATCTATCTGTCGCTACTCTACCTGCTGCTCTCATATCAACTGCTCCAACAATCACAGTTGAACCTACTCCTAATCCCCCAACTACAGCAGCACATTGATGTGCATTTATACTAACATTTGCTAATTCAGATGTAGTTTTAATACCAACACCACCAGTCGCTGTGACAAATACTTGAGGAGAATCATCAATTACACCAAATTGTTCCACTCTTTCATTTACCATGAAAACGTGTTGTTCTGAATCAGTACCAATTCCTATTCTATCATTTGCAAAAAGTTCTGTGGTTGTTACAACACCAGAAACAGTTAAGTTATTAAGTGTAGATATACCAACTGTTGCGTTTGCATTACCTGCAAGAGTTCCAGAAACGTTACCTGTTAGTGTACCTTGAACATTACCAACTAACAATCCACCGACTGTAAGATTATTTCCAACATTTAGATTTCCACTAAAAGCACCTGCTCCTTCTACATCTAATTCTTTTGCAGGTTGTGTTTTACCTATTCCTAATGAGCCACCAATCCCAGTAAGTGTCATTAATCTTGCTGAGTTCTTACCCTTATGCCAGTGGAAATCTCCATTAATTGCACCTGCATTATTGGCACTTATATGATAATTAAAATTACCTGTACCATAGTTCAATATGTCAAGTGATTGTGCAGAACTATATGGAACTCCAGCTGATACTTCACCATATCTAAATTCTGCATTATTTGAATCTAAATTACCTGTTTCTCTACCAACTGTAAGTCCAGCAGAACCAGTTTCACTTGTTACCTGAATTTCTGCGTCACCTGATTTTCTTACCTGAATATCATTTACTGGAGCTTCTGTTGTTCCAACTCCCATCTTCAAGGCAAATGATGTTGATGATGCTCCAACATATGATGCATTAACATTTCCTGTTAATGTTGTTATACCTGTAACTAATAAAGTTTTAGTAGTTGTTAATCCAACAACTCCAACATCATCGCTAAAGGTTGATGTACCTGTAACTCCTAAATTATCATCAACTGTGATTGTACCACCAGCAGAATCAATTGTTAGATTTCCTGTTGAAGTATCAATTTCATTATTACCTGTGACACCGATTTGTACATTATCAATAGTTGCTCCACCATTTGCATCAATCGCACCTGTGAATGTAGAAAGACCTGTGACTGCAAACTGATCATCAATTGTGACTGTTCCACCAGCAGAATCAATAGTTAGATTACCAGTAGATGTATCAATTTCATTATCACCTGTAACTCCAATCTGAACATTATCAATATTTGCACCACCATTACCATCAATGAGTCCTGTGAATGTTGATACACCAGCAACACTTACATTATCTAAGTTTGTATGTCCATCTACATCTAAATCACCGTTTACATCTAATGTAACTGCTGTAGATACACCTGCTGAATTAATATTACCAACTACATCACCAGTAATTCTTCCTGTGACATCACCAGTGATATTACCAATGAAACTTGATGCAGTAATAATACCAGTTGCATTTATATTACCAACAGAACTGATGCCTACACCTTTTTCTCCAGCATCAGCGTTATTACCAACTTGGAAAGTGGAACGGGGATCTTCGGTTCCCACACCCACGTTGCCTCCTGTGTTGTATATACTTGTGAATCCTAAACCAACATCCTTATCTTCCCACTGTGATGTTGGCATACCTTGTAAATTTCTTGCATCACCAAAGTATGTTAATATACCAGCTCCTTGTGCTGTAACAATTCCACTAAAAACACTAAGTCCTGCACCAGTAATCTGATTTGGAACGAATGTTGTTACTGTCAATACACCAATTTGTGCGGTTGTTGAACTTGTAAAACCTGTAACAACCACATTACCTCTGACATCAAGAGATTCATTTGGTATAGTGGTTCCAATACCTACCAGACCAGTATCAGTTACTAACAGGTTGTCATCATCTACCTGAACACCGTTACGAAAATTAAAATTCTTCTTGATATTTGCCATCAGTTATTTTTTTAGTTATTTATGAACCCTCAAGTGCAGAAACTCTCGCAGAAAGTTCTTTAACTGCTTCTATGAGAACTGGAACAAGTTTATGATAATTTACTGCCTTAAAACCATCATCCCTAGTTGTAGTGATACCTGGTAATCCAAGTGCCTCAACTTCTTGTGCAATAACACCTGTATCATTTCCTGTTAAGAATGTGTCCTCAGTATCTTTCCAAGTAAATGTATTACCTGAGATTGCGTTTATCTTATCAAGTGCATTTGTTATTATATTAATGTTGTATTTTAGATTCACATCAGATGAACTAAACGCAATTATATCACCACCACAATGAATATTGCCCTCAACTCCAAGTCCACCAGCGGTAATTACAAGTGCACCAGTATCTTTACTTGATGAGTTTGTACTACTATCAATGGTCATTGATCCATCTACCTCTGCATTTGCAGTGATATGAACTTTGTTGTTTGATGAATCTAATACCAAATCACCAGTTGTGGTATTGATTGTTGTACCAGCAGTTAATCCAAGTGTTAGATTGTTTGCTCTTATGTTATTGGTAACATTGAGTTGAGTCCCGTCAAACGTGAGTGCAGCAGAGGTGGTTGTTGTATCTGTATTATTATTAAATATCACTCTATTGGCACCACCAACAACATTAGTTGCTAGAGTCGCAGTGCCAGCATTACCATTTATTGCACCAACAAAATTAGGACAGGATAAAGTATTTGTGGAAGCATTAAATGTTAGGTCTCCATCTGTTGTAGCAGATGTCATAGTTCCACTAGTAAGAGTTGTAAGAACAACCCTTTGCGAACCAGATGTTGCTGTTAATTGAGCACCTGTATTTGTTAATCCAGCACCATCACCAAAGAATGATGTTGCAGTAACAGATGCAATTCCTGAAATATTAGTTGCACCATCGCCAATGATATTACCACCTATTACAATATCTTTAGCGATACCCATACCACCATCAATAACTACTGCACCATTAGTTACAGCAGTTGAGTTGGTTGTGTCTCTAAACTTAGCATCTTGTGCACGAATCTCTGCTTCAGTAATAAGTTGCTTAGTATTATCTGATAATCTTAAGTCACTATTGAATGTAACAGGACCATCAAATTGAGATAATATTTGTTTCGATGCTCCACCTTCAACTAAGAGTCTTTCTTTAACAACAACTTCATCAAATACAGCACTCAAGCGATTTGGATCTTCACCTGTAACTGTTGCGACTGGGATATCGAATGTAGTTTGTTGTCCACTAGCAGAAGCAATCTTGGTGTTTCCAATATAGAAATCACCCTTATCATTCATACCTGTATAAACAACGTTACCACAAGATGTTTCCTGTGCTTGGTTAAGGAACTCTTCCCTCTCAGTTAATGATCTATTCTGTAATTGAGGTAATGCAGTTGAATAGTTACCTGGACCAAAACCAACATACTCAAATGTATGTCCTGATGACCTTAATATCGAAGGTCTACGAAGTTCAATTGGTAATGGTTTTACCTTCTTAATTCTTGAATTAATAAGATGTGTTTCTGTATTTGTTCCAAGAGAACCACGAATAACTGTTATCTCATCTCCACCTCCACCTGATAGTGAGCTTGATGCGACACGCATAATCTCTCCACCAATCTGAATATATGAACCAAGTGGGAAACGATTTACAATTGATGTTGCTGTGGTGCTTCCATCAGGAAGTTTAACTTTAAATGCAGCATCACCAGTTCCAATCGCTTCATTTAGAATCAATGTTTCGTGATCGAATATATTAAATCCTCTTACATCTATATTTTCACCAGCAACTCCTGAAATTGATTCGTTGTCTGATAAACCATGTTTTAGAATATATTTTGCATCTGTAAGGGAACTAGTTGTTTTAGCAGAGAAGGTCGTGATACCGACTACTGATGTAACAACAAAATCTCCAAGATTTGTATCACTGCTGTTTAATATTCTAAATTTATTACCAACTGCAAGTCCATGATCAACAGGAGTAGTAAATGTGGTTGTACCTGAAGTTGTAGTCGCAGATCCAACTGCAACCCAAGGACCCATATCGTGAATCTGTTGTCCATCTAATAAAGTATCAGCAGTAGATTTAGCAACAGTAATTTGTTTAGTGCTGTTAATACTTGATATACGATGATAAGAGTCAGTTCCAGTTGTAATACCAGTGACTTGAATATAATGTCCAGTTGCAGATGAAATACCAGCAGTTGCAATAGTTAAACTTGCATTTGGAGAACCACCAATACCACCTAAAGCAGGGGTTTGTGCATCAAAAAATAATGTTTCACCATTTGTATAAGCACAACCACCATCAGTTATCTCAACTGAGGTTACTGCGTTACTTGAAACAACAACTTTTGCAGTTGCACCATCCCAAGGTGCAGTCGCTGGAGTTGCGTTATTATTCAATAATCTTACATTATAGTAAGTGCCATTGGTATGACCCGAACCACCATTTAAAGTATTGTGAAACTTAAGTGATTGGAAACTATGTTCTTTGTTAAGGTTAATTACTGCATTTGTGTTATTATTGACAACTGATGTAATACCTATTGAACCCTCGAAATTTTTTAAAAATTGGTTAGTAGTCTCTCTAGTAATACTTTTCTTTAAATCATTAGTTACAACATCACCGATGGGGAATCTTTTTGCGTAAGATACCGCTGCTGGTGGGTTTGCATTTACATTGTCACGATCATATTCTGGAAATAAGTTGACAATATTCTGATTGTATTTCTTTTCTGAAAATTCATTTGATGGTTCATCCATCGCATTGTTACTATTCAATACGAAAAGATGATGAACACCATCTTGAACCCCTTGAATATAGGGAGTGATCGTTTCAGTTCTGTATACAAAGAAGTTACCACTGTTATTATTCCTATCAAATCTAGGTAATAAGGTAGAACGTGTCTGAGTATTGTTTGTAAATGTACCAGTTGTATGTGTTACACCTGCTGTGTCTACATTAGAATATCTAAACTCCTTATCATTTTTAATTTCAGAAACTAAAAATGTACCATTGTATCCTTTATTTACTAATGCGTTTGAGTTAGTTGTACTTTGAACATTTCTAACTACTACTTGATCACCAACACCTAAATTATGTGGTTTATCTGAACGGATTGTAATTAAATTTTCTGTACTATCAAAACTTGCTTGAGATATAAATCTTGTATTACGATCAAAAGCATAGTCATTTGCAGTGATTGTTGTCTTACTAAAATCTGTATTTGCTAGGACATTAGTTGAACTTGAATCTTGTAAAACAAATCCATCTGTTGGATCTCTACCATTTGTGAGTTCTTTTGGTACAACATATCTTAATTTGTATATTTTCTCATCTAAACTTCTATCATCATCTGTTCTTAAAACATATGTAATGTCATCATCAGTTGCGTTTGCATATATTGATGAACCATTGTGTATAGTATTACCAGCAGCTAATGTATGAACAAACCATTGTCCAGCACTCGTGTCATATTGTATTGGATGTCCAGCATCATTTGGTCTTTTATCTGATACCCTACTTACAATTCTAAATTTGTCTGTTGTGCTTGCTACTGTTGCAACAAAAACAGGTATTGCTAAGTCAGCATTTGTTTTTGACGATGCAATACGGATTTGATTTGCACCTAATGCTGAATCTTGTGAACTTGTAATCGCAAAGTAAACTGTATGAGGGTCAAGATTTTCTGGTAAATCACCATTATCAGCAATAACTCTTATGGATTCACCGTTTGCAAGTTCATGTCCCGCATTAATTGTGAACACAGATTTAGTTGACGCACTAGCATCTGAATGAATTGCTTCATAATTTTTCTCACCAACATTTGAAGTGCCAGAAGCACCATTTGGCATTACAACTGTCGCAGAGAATGTGCTACCCCCATTATCAATGTATAATTTTTCATCAGACCTTGCACCAATTCTAAAACCTTGTGCGATATGTGCAGGTGGTAGACTTAAAGTTGGTTGTGCAAATAAGAATAATTTGGTTGCTGTTGTTTCTGATACATCTATCTGTAAAAATTCAATCTGTTGCTGATCATTTACAATTGAACGAGGTGTAATTACAGATGTTATAAAACCTTTATCATCTTTTGCAAATGCTTCTTTCTTAAATCCTTCAGCAAGAAGTGAGAATGTACCAAAGTTAGAGTTAGAGTTTGTAATAGATGCGTCTGCACCATTTATCATTTCAAAGTGTGCGTGGAAACCAATCGCAAACACTGACACAATCTGAACAACTGCGTCATTTGATACCTTAATATGTGTTGTTCTGAATCCTTTTCTATAATTAGCTTCTTGATCTAGATGGAATACTGTTTCTGGATTTGTAGAAGACGATTCAGAGGATAGTAAAGCACCTGTTTGTTTTGAAAATGCGATACCGCTGTATCTTCTATTAGTTTTATCATACTTTACAAATGCTCTATCATCTTTTTGTAGAGATACTGCTGTAAACTGAGCAGTAACCATAGATTTAAATCCAGTTGCCTTTGCACCATCTGCGTGTAAACCCTGCATACCAAATACGGAACGCATTGAGCAGTTAAAGATATATGGAGAAGCACCAGATACTGTATCAGTTTCAACTTGTACTTGCCCGTTCGCTGAACTTAAACCTCCAGCAGAACCCGCTGGTAGGTTTGGTCTTACAAATGGTAGTGAGAATTGGAACCTCGTATCATCTATTACGTTTGATACCTTAGTTGATATGTTATAATCTGCTACGTTAATTCCACGAATCTTAATTGGAGTTCCACCTGTAAGATTGTGATTTGTTTGAGTCGTAACAGTTACAACCTGTCCAGGTGTTGCACCATCACCTGATTCAATATTTGTAATATTAAGTGGGTCAGTTGCAAAAGCACCAACAATTTCAAATTCTGGTCTTTGTGGTGAAAATGCAGCAGGTGCTGATGGATATTTTTGGTCTATTTCTCGATTAGATGCTCTGTTAAATGCATTAGTAAGTTTACTGTAATATATGTCTAAGTCAGTTAAATCACTAAAATTATCAAGAGTATTCACACCATCCGCATATTCAAATGCAGTTATCTTATGGTGAGAGAATGTTGGTTTTGATTGATTATTTGCACTAAAGTCTGATGGATCTGTATATACTAAACCTGCTTCATCTCCATCAAAAAATGTAAACTGCCAGAAATAACAAGCACCAGTAATTCTGAATATAGCAGTGCTCTTTACATTATTATCTGTTGGGTTAGGAACATATAATGGTCTAATTCTAGTTTTCCTTAAATCCAAACCAACTATTGATGTACCTCTTGGGACAACAATTCCACCATGAACACTATTGAACTTGTATAAAATATTATCTTCTTGTGTTAAATCAAAGTTAGAGTTTAATGTAAGAGTTAATGTATTTTGTGCACCTGTTGCTGAACCGCTTGGACTGATTGCTTTTGCAATACCTGACTCATTTCTAATACCAAATCCTGGTCTATTATCAATTACATGGTCGCCTGGAAATATTAATATTGTTGTCCTTTCTACTAAGTCGTTATCATTTCCACGAAGATATGAGAATCTAGCAGCCTCTATCAGTGCTCTTTGAATCGTCTTGAAGGGTTTGGTTAATGAATTACCTTGATTTTCTATACCATCAGTGGAATCAAGATCATTTGGATTTACATAAAGAACACGACCCTCAGTATTCTTTATAAAATTCTCTAACTTATTAAGAGGCATCTTTTTTAACTACAATAAATGAGATCAATAGACCGTACATACTAGGTTTATTTAGCTGGTTACTCCTCCGTGTCTATATGAATTGAGATATCATCTGGCAATTCCTCTGGGTTCTCTAAATCGACTGAGAACAAACACGGGTGTAATTCTTCTTCTACAAGGTATCCATAATATTGATACATCTCGTCATCGTTGTATGTACGATGCTTATCTGCTTCTTTAATTAGGTCTTGATCTTTTAAATGTCCTTCTGGCAATTCATCAAATGTAAATGGCATACCATTTATGAAATACATTTTAACGATCATACTACCGCCACGAAACCAACAGAAGTTGGTGCTTATCTTGTATTTCATTTATTTATCTGAGGTTAATGCCAATTCTGCATATTTAATCATATGTGGTTCAAGCATTTGGTCACATACTTCTAAAACTCTCATAAACTCTGCAGAATCCTCACAAACAATTATCTTATTATCTCCATCACTACTTCTAAGTTTGAAAGTTCTAGCACAGATGTCTACAATAACTTCGTATACAAAATCTTCCATATGAGAATTATTTTTTTTCTTATTATAGCATATGTATAAAAATCGTCAAGTTATGATAATAAGTGAATACCAAATTGACCTCTTGTTATAGCACCACCAAAGTCTGTTTGTATATTCTCAAACTCTAATTCAAGATAATCAGTTGCAGTAAGATTAAGAAGTATTGAAAAACTCCAGAGAAATTCCATGTTAGTTGCACTTCCTAATGTATTCAAACCATAAGCTTTTATACCTGGATAGGATGATCCGTTTCTCATTACTTGTAATCGCACACCATCACCAGAACTAACAGTACTGTAATTTCCACCCGATACCATAGCATTTACCAAATATATTCCAGATACTGGAACTTGTACTCTACTATTACTATTGGATAAGGTCATCCCTCCCTGATTTATATGAACATCTGAAAATTGGAGGGGTGTGGCTTCAGTACTGGTTCCGAAACTTGATACGTTACTAACAGTATATAATTGAACACAAGGTTGTGCTGCAACAGTCAGATTACCAGTAAGATTTGCATTAGTTGCAGCAACAGTTCCAGTTACTGTTACCCCACTTGAAGTAGTAACTAATCTCTCGTCTCCATCATGATATAAAACAGTTCTTGCATTATTACCACCATGCATCTTTAACATTGGTCTCCAACCCTGATCAAAGAATTGAAAAGCTCCTGGTCCATCTCCACCATCTGTTTTAAATATCAGTCCACCAGACCCTTTCTCTTTAATTAATGAAGTTCTGTTATCACAAACTGAATCTCCATTAGAATCAGTTTGATCCTTAAGTTCATCAGTATGATATATTCGCAAATCATCTCCTGTTCCGAAAATAGCTTTCGATTCATCAAGAAATTTCAATGAATTTTGAGATTTATCAAATGTAATAGATGATATTCCATTAGTTCCATGAAATTCAACATCGTCTTTAAATGTTGATATTCCTGACGTATTTAAATTACCACTAAAATTAGTTGCAGTTACAACACCAGCGATACTTACATTACTAGTAAAAATGACATCACCTTCTTTTGTGATACGCATTCTCTCAACACCTGCTGTACTGAATGTTTGGACATCACCACCTAAATCTGCATATAATTTTCCATAAACAAAAACATCATCCGTAAATTCTGTTTTTTTATTGACATAGTTTATATCATCACTATCGTAATCAGGATTAGGAACTCCACCTGTTATAAAATCAGTCATCTTATATACCTGTCAACGCACTAGCAGGAACAGCTGTATTTGCGAATACTGATCCTGCCCAATTTACCTCTCTTGCTACTATTCTCTTGACTTTAATTGGACCCTTTGGTGTAATTAAAGTAATATCTGTTGAACCACCAATATCAATATTATTTCCACTTACCTTCGTATTTCTAGCATTAATTCGAGTAGTATTTTGTGTTGTTGCTATAAATTCTGCAGAATCTACTTCAACTTTACCACCTGTGGTCAACTCTATGTTTTCTGATGCATCCAAAAATATATTTCTCCCTTTGATTCTTACATCACCATTTTTCTCTGCTGATATTGCAACGTCACCTTTAGTACCTACAATGTTAACACAAAGTCCTCCTCCATCAACACTTGCTCCACCTGCGATTGTAATACATTGATCTGCAAATATTTGAAATTGTCCATCACCCATCATACCCAGATTACTTACATCTTTTGAATCTGAATATCCATATAAGTTATAAGCAATATTACCCGCAGTTCCTAGCTCTGGGTTTGCTGTTTCTATTCTGAAATGTGGTCCAAAAGAGTCATACTGTCTCTTCTGCCAATTTTGGTTTTCTACTGGTTTTGTCATAATTTTATTTAGTACCCTCCTCCATATCCACCGCCACCTGATCCCGAAGACCCGCCACCACTAGGAGAACTAGAAGAAGGAGGAGTGTAACTCTGTCCAGTCGTTTGTTGACTTGACGTGTCAACTGGGTCAGTTTGAGTGATAGTACTTGTATCAGACTGACTCGTTGTAGTGGTGTCGGAAACATTTGTTTGTACCTGTGGTGAAGAAACTGTTGTTATTCTGGTTGATGTTGCCACTGGAACTCTAGAAGTTCTACTTTCCTGTGGTGTATCATATATTATAGCATGAGGTGAAGTAGTGTGTGCAGCACCTACCATTTTAGCACCCGTAGTTGGATGAACATGGAAATCCCCATAATAAGGTTCACCATTTATAAACCCAACAATTCCAGTATTACGAGGAGAAACACAATCAATTACTTGTCTTATCTCTCCCTGATAAGATGGTCTAGGAGCTAACTGAGCTACCAACAATGCTCCTGTTCCTGTTGACGAAATAACTTCCATCTCTGGCAGTGTGTTATAAGTCTCCAAGTTATTATTTGATGGATTAGGTGGTATAACATTAAGTATTCTACCCTGTTCATCTAAGAATTTCTCATAAACATTACCTTTATCATCAATAACAATATCATCTTGTTTATAATTTTGACCAGGTTTAACAACTACAACATGATCGACAGTATAAACACCATCATCTCCATCTTCTGGATCAATAACTGGATAGTTTTCACCTTCACTAACAACATAAACGTCAGTAACTTGTTGATAAGTTGGTGATGACGGATCGTAATCAATCACCGACCTAGCAATCGCACCATAACCCTTACCACAAGTATCCTCAATTTCAACAAACGGAGGAGACTTATAACCAGAACCAGAATTTTTTACTTTCATACCAATTAAACTTGCGGTTTGTTTTGCAAAAGTATCACTTACAATTGCACCTAAAATTGGACTGACCTCTGCACCTGACCCTCCACCGCCAAATAGATTGACTTTAATACCAGAACAATTTAATGGTGGTCCTGTATAACAATCACTTAATGTGCTACTAAAACCAGGTGTGCTGACATCAGGTCGCATAAAATCAAATAATCCTAAATTACCTATTACTCCACCAGGACTCTCTGCTGCCTCTTTTAATTCCTGTGCTGCATTAGCAATTGCCAGAACTTTACCTGCTATATTTTCTAAATTCAAATTACCAGGACCAGCACCAAGTATCCATTTATTCGTTTTAGAACCTAAGTCTGCAGTTGGTATATCACAATCATCAAAAACACTAGCAATACCAAGTAAACCCTCTGCCTTGTTCCTCAATAATCCTTCAATATCACCGCTTGGGAATATATTAGCAACACCCTTTATAGCATCACTAAGTTCATTATTGATACCTTTAATTATATCATTAAATATAGCTCCTACGAATTGATCACCAATACAATCTGTAAAATTATCAACATTATTGACAAATTCTGCAAGTAAATTTCCTACATCACCAGTTAATTTATCAGTAATATTTTTTACAGCACAAGGTAATAAATTTTGAAGACTTGAAACGGGACCAATCATCGCTACCTGTGCTGCTTGTGCTGCTTTCTTAGCAAGAGCAAGATTACCTGTTTTATTCATCACCTCACCAAACTTATCCTTATATAATTTGTGTAAACCACCATTCAATTGTGGTGCTAACTCATCAAAAGTTGTATTAACCATATCTTTAATCATCGGTTTCGATGCGGAAACAATTTCAGATGCACCCTCTGCTAATCCCTTAAATTTGTCTTTTGGAACTGCATTCTGAACTTCACTTAGAGTATTCTTAAGAGTATTTTTTATTTTGTTTGTAGACTTTGTATTAGCAACAGCTGCTTGGACTCCACTACCAAGTATAATCTCCTGTCCAATAGCTTTGAACGCTTGCGTGTCAACGTTTTCTAAATTCTTTTTTAAATTATCAAGTATTGGTTTAGCATTTGCTGCTGTATTTTTTAATCCAGTCTGTACTGCTCCAGAATCAAGGACTTGTTTTAATTCTTCAGAATCTACAAGTTGTTCAAGTTGTGCTTTACCCTTTTCCTGTTGTTCTTTTAAATCCTCTACAATTTCTTTAGGTAAAAATCTAGGTGATTTTTGACTTTTATTTGAATCATCACCACCTTCATTCTTAGCGATAAACTCATTATTTGGTTTTATCTTACTTGTATATCCTGTGAATGGTTGAAATGGAGATTTATATTCTTCACTACTTGTGTAGTATCCAGTATTTGCAAATATACCTAATATTACAGGTAGTTGTGCATCATCACCATCAAGAAAAAATCCCATAACAGTATCACCAGGCGATATGCGAATTGATCTTGCACGGTTTGCTTTTCCTGATCCACCTTGTGATGATAGTAAAACTTGTGCCCAAGGAAGATCATCATCTGCTAATTCAGTGATATCAGCTGGGTGATATCCATATATACGTACTTTTAATCTACATCCCCAAGTGCTACCAGTCTGATTAATCTGATTCCCTTGTGCTGCTTCAGGAGCAACCTGACCTATCCACCAACGGAAACCATCTTTACCTATAAAATTTGTTTTAAGTAAATTATTTTCAATCATTTTCTTCCAAAAGTATCTCTAACTATTTTTAATTTTGTATATGAACCTTTACCATCAAAATAATGTGCTAGTTCTTTTATCATATATAGACCACTTATTTCAGGATCAGGTTGTTTTCTCTTCGCTATTGATAACTGAGGAAATTCACAACGTATGACTGAACCAGCGGTCAAATTTGTGTTAAGAGGAATTTGTATCTCAACGACTTGAGTAAAAATTTGATTATACCTCATCATAGATTGAGAGTGAATCCTCTGTGGATCTGCATTTCTTTTTACAGGATCATTCCATCCCTCATCACTTGCATCTTTTTCAAGAGTTCCAACATCTAACATACCAACAAATATACGACTTGGCAAATCACCTAATGTTTTATCACTCTTTTCATCAACATTAGGTAATGCAACTTCTTTATCACCTAAATTATTAGCTTTACCTTGATAATCATCAGCTTTGAATATCGAAATAGATGGTGCAAAAGAAACGGGGTTTATGTAATAGCGAACACTACTATACGCACCTCTTTCAAGTTTACCTATCAAATCTTGATTTCTATTTGTTGAATAAGTTAATATCTTAAAATCTTTGTTCGGATCGTCTGAAGAAATGATACCTGGTGAATATATAAAATTAACTTTATATGGTTTGGATTCCATTATTTTATCAATAGATACAAAATTAAATCCATCTTGTGTCTCAAAAAATACATATCCTGCACTTGAATCTTCACCTGGTTTAGATGCACCTGAAACTGATTTAGACGCTAACCAAGTAATAATTGAAAATGGTTTCTTCATATTTCCTATGAATCCATATGTATTCTGAGTTTCTTCAATTTGACCTATCTTATCAACTTTTAAATAATTTTTTAATATATCCTCAACCGATCCTGATATTTTTTGTGATGTGGGAAATTTTTTACCAACCCTAGTTGTCTCATTTGTTATTGCCTCTCTAGAAACTAAATTCAAAGTAAAACTCTCTGTCCCTTCATTCAGTAGTACATTAGTTACAGATGCGACATAGAAATATTGATCAGGAGATGCTGAGAAATCTAACCCTTTATTTGATTTTGAATTACCTGCTATCTTAATTAATACTCTTTCTCCTCCTCTTAAAGGTAATCCATTATATATTGATTGCTTATTACCATCCTCACCCTCAATCGCACCACTTGTATTAGTTACGATTACTCTAGCAGTCAAATATGGTGAAAATATATTTTCAAAGTATGTGAACGCTATGACACCCTCTGATATATCAGCAGATTTTGATCTGTCTGCAGATTCAACTATAAACTTTTCGTAAATTGAACTATCTATTGCTGCCATTAGTTTGCAAGTATAACTGATTGGAGTTTCGACACTACTTTTTTCATTGCGTCAGAATCTTTAAGTCCATCAAGACTATTTAAGCTTGATCCACCATCGCCACCACCAGATGGAGCAGAGGGAGTATTAATTGGTATACCCTTTTCAATTATAACAACTTGATTTCTATTTTTATTTTTACTTGTATTCATATTAGTTCTTTGTCTCTTGGGAGTTTCAATACTTAAATTTTTCTTCTCACCTTTCATTTGTTTACTGGCATCAGTTGCTATCTGTTTTATTTTAGATACAGCACCACTTACTGACGAACTATTATCTTTCTTACTATCTGTTTCTCTTTTTTGATTATCTGACTGCTGTTTTCCATCACCACCAAGAAAATTAGAAATGAAATTTTTTGTTCTTGAAAATATTCCTTTTGTTTGATCTTGCTCATCTTTATCTGCATTATTAGACTCATCTCTATCAGTAATAGTCTCTCCCTTGTCTTGAGCTTTACTAGATTCTAAATTTTTGAAATCTTTATCATCACTTATTCCTTTTATTAAATTCTGATCATTAGGATCATCATCCTGTTGTTTTTCAGTTCCAGTATTATCGACATTAAAATTACCTTTTTCACCCTCTACATTATCGGCACCACCTTCTTTTGGTTTTTCCTGTTTTGGTTTCTCATCTTCTTTTTTATCCTTTTTTTCATCTATCTCAGATTCAATTAATTGTTTTCCATCAAAATCTGTCAATCCAGCGTTTGCAGGATTTCTAGCCGCAAACGCAGTTATCATCATATCTTTTCTTACTTTATTCAAACTATTATTTGCTCTCTCTATACTTTCCTCATTAGTTCTTCTTAATAATATTAAATCAACCCCTTGCGATAACTTTTGGAACGCAGCAGAAATACCTGAACCAATACCAACTAGAAAATCACCAATACTATCCATATAATTTGAAAGAACAGTTATCACACTTTGTATTCTTTTTATTAATCCTTGAATTGCCTTTATAATTTTTGGTAATGAATTAACAAACCATCCTATTAATACGATACCAAAGAAATCAAGTATTCTACCAAGAAAACCCTTTGTACTTCTTGAGACAACATTTCCCTGTCTCTTTGTTGATCCTTGAACTGTTGATGCTTCTAATTCATCTTCTCTTTGCCTTCTTCTTGCATTTTCTCTTCTTTTTATAAAAAAACTATTATCATTTCCAATTAATGTTCTTTTAAATTTATTATTTTCAGATGTTCTTTGTACTATCTCGTTTGATGTTTGTCTAGAAGCAGTCAAACCTTTTGTAAAATTAACTACTGAATCTCTTATTGAATTAATACTTATATTTGATTTGAGAACTGCATCTCTTCTTTTTTTAATTGACATTATACCACCACATTATACACTGATTCAGAATATCCAATGAAATTATTCGCAAAATCTGAAGATGGAATATTAGGTATTGAATCACTAGGAGTCTTTGAACTCGTTGCCATAGTTGCACTTGCTGGTAATGATGTTCCTGAAGGACTTAATGGTATTGTAGTTATCTCTGCTGATTGATCAAAGGATGCGATCAAATCACTTACTTTTGAATCTTTTTTGAAGTTAATTGGTGTAATCATTCCAGCAACATCAGAACTGAACAATTCAGGTCCTTTTTCTCCAACAATATAATCTTTTTTAGCATCGACAGGACCACCATCTGCCCTCCCTTCAACCGAGTATGTTTCTTCTTCTTTCTTGTTCTTATTAGCCCCAGTTACTGTATCAGCTATTTTTCCAGCACTCATTCCACCGAATATGCTTAATAATGTAAGACCTATCAAACCAGTGGCACTTGTTAGTGGTTCTGGTAATAAAGTTAATCCAACCAGAGTACCAACTAATCCACCAGCCGCAGTTGCAGTTGCTCCAGTTTTTGCCTGTCCCTCTGTTTGACCTAGATTTTCTTTTCTGTCTTTATAATCAAAGAATGCGAAGACAGGTGCTAATGCTAATTCAAGAGCTATTCCAATCGGTCCTAAACCTTTTAAACCACTTTTTAATCCTACTTTTGCACCAGTTTTTGTTGCTCCCTCCGCTGCTTCAGTGACTAATTTCTTACCGAATACTGATTTGAAGAAATTTTTTATTTGTTTGGGAAATAGTGCTGGAATAGCACCTAATCCTAACAACGGTAATCCTAAATTTTTTACAACTTTGCCTGGACCTTTTGTAACAAGATTCCGTATATACAATCCGAAATTCTTACGAAAATTATCGACATTATTTTTTATAAATTTTAATGCTCCAACAAATGGTGCTGCCAGTAATGCAGAGAATGCAAATTTAAGTGCTAATCCTGAAATAGCACCCACCACTCCAACTAACTTTCCAATACCAACTGTGAGTGCTAAACCAACACCACCTAAAATTGCAAGGTCAAATAAAAATTTTCTTTTAAATTCATTTAGTTTATCAACATTTCCTTCTGATGTTAATCTTAAAAATGATAAAGTTTTGTCAGTCAACCAACCAGCAGCGAGAATGAATAAAAAATTACCTAATCTACTTAATATACCTTGAGCAAAACCTGCTACTCTCCTCACTGGAGCAAGTAAAGCAGTTTGTATTTTTCTCTCTAATTCTGATTCCTTTCCCTCTCTAAGTCCTTGCTCTGCTAGTATTGCTTCTCTTTTTTGTTTTGCTGCCTCTCTTTGTCTATCTAATTGATCACTAACGTCTAAGTTAGATTTAATCACTGATAGTGAACTATTTAATGAAAGTATCTGTTCGGATATTGCAGATAGTTGTCCTGAGACACTTGATAAAGATAATGAGTTTTGACTAAGTAGACTTGTTGTTTGTGGATCTGGTTGAACTGGTGGTGGAACAGCACGACCAGTAAAGATACCAGAAGATACACTTCTTCTAATACCTCTAATTCCTCCTGCTATCGGGGATTGTAACCCTTGTTCCTCATCCATTACGTTCTTGTTGTGCTTTTAAATTTTCTTCTTCAATGTATTGTTGTAAAAGTGAAACGTAAATTTCTCTTTCCCACGGAATCATATTCTCAAGTTCAGTTAAACTATATTTATGATGCTGCATCAAAGCAAAATTTAACTTATAGTATGACACAAGATCCTCGTGTGCCATACTTATCCGAAAAAACTCTGCAGCCCCTCAAGTTTTATTTCACTATCAACTTTTGTATTTGGATTTGTAACTTTTACAACATGAGATAATTTTGGCATTGTTGTAAAGAAATTTTCAACCATCTTAAATTGATTTGAATTTAATGATTCCACAAAATCTGAAAGTTCTTTCTTAGTACACTCTTGATGAGACCACGTTTCTTCCTCAGAATATACTTGGTCTATACAAGATGAGATTAATTCAAAGGTATCTTCAACCTTTAAATCTGTCATTGAATCAAAGTTGTTTTTAATAAATTCACTCAATGATGGATACTTCATTCTTAAAGTATAGGTATCATCTAGAATGATATCAGTAGAGTGACCTTTATCTTTTTTTACTTTGATATCATCAATATTAATTGATGCTGGAACTTGTGTTTTTTCATCATCAGGACAAGTCACCATGACTTCGATATGTTCTCCCACAGATTTTCCTCGAATATTTAAAAACAAATATTCAATATCGAAAGTTGCAAGTTTTTCAACTTTGATTCCTTTCGTTAGTATACATTTTGTCAAAACATCTTTAACTGCTCTTGCAATCTGTTTTGCATCTTGGGTTTCCATCGCAATAATTAAAATCTTTTCCTCTTTAACTAAAAAAGGACGATATTTAATTTTCCTATTCGATGATGGTAAAGTCAACTCATACGTAGGAGTTGATATGGTTGGTAAAGGCATAATAATTACAGCACTTCAGTATGATTATTTATAGGTGTTTTAGAAATCTATCTTTCGCTAAATGGAGTCAGAGTGGTATTTGTACCAAATCTCCTTGTTATTCCTCCACCTACTAATTCTGGTGGAAGATTTCTATATGCTGTTCCATAATTTAATAGTGCTAAATCATCATTCATTATTCTAGACAAAGTATTATTATTTCTCTCAGTCTGTCTTGCTGACGCTCTTCTGTCTCTTGCAGATTGATTATTAAAGTCTAATCCTAATGCTCTCGCTAAAGAATTTGATTCACCACATATATATCTGTCAAAACTAAATGTTGCAGTTGCTTTCAATACAGTTGAATTTTGATAAGATACTCTTGTTGAATTAAGTGATAGTGGGAACATTCCAATAAATCTATATTCTAAAAATTGTTCGTGGTTTTTTTCAAACTTTACTACTCTGGTATCGTTAGATTTATATTCATCAGGATACTTCATTTTGAAGTGGTAGGTATCTGAGGAAGCATCTGCAATAGAACCACCTGATATAAATTCCATCCAGTGTTCTAAAAATTTCAATGTTTTATATTCATTATCTACATAAAAATCAAAATTTACCTGAGTAAAATTTCTTGTATGTGCAAATCTTTCAATCAATCCTTGATAATCACCTGCAGTATTGAGAGTTGCCATAGCACTGCCTGGTAAAACTGCATCACTACAAAGCAAACCAACATTATCTGAAATAAAACGATCATTTATACCTTTCTGTCTTAAAAATCTTCGGCAATCTCCTCTTGGTAAAACAAATTTTACTAAAAACTGTGATGTCTGAGCTACATTCTGTAACTTAGGCATTATATCCGATATTCCTCTTGGTCTTGGTGCTGGCACTCTAAATACTTCTATAGTATAGTTATTTAGATGGCTTATAGGGGAAAATACTATCCATCCTTTCCTAGAAAGTACAAAGGTGATCCAACAAATATTAT
>Ga0208749_1000045_pt1 | contig 26605 bp, 9 predicted proteins | sample Knorr_S15_td_DCM_FD_185601 | JGI IMG/M metagenome (GOLD analysis project Ga0208749, IMG submission 185601) | Marine microbial communities from Southern Atlantic Ocean transect - Knorr_S15_td_DCM_ad_63m_LV_B (SPAdes) (version 2) | ecosystem: Environmental > Aquatic > Marine > Oceanic | place... | reverse complement strand
GTTAGACGACATTGTGAGAACAATGTTCTAATTTCCATTGTTGAACCGTAGGAAACATTATCTGAGTCTAGGTTTCTGGTATCCCATGTACCAACTGTCTTCTCTGGCGAAATTGTCAGAGTAGCACGGTCATAGAATACCGTTGCAACACCAGCTGTCGATCCAGCCTTCCACTCGTAGTAAGTAGATGCGGCAGACACGCCCGTTATTGTGTTAATGATGTAGAATCTATCTTCTGCACCATAAAGTGTTGTACTTAATCCGATTGCGTCACCAACTAGGAGTGTTCCAGAAGTTTGGTCAACTTCAAGAATTGTACCCTTCTGTCCAGTTGTGGAAGAAGCGGCCGCTCCGACTGTAATTGAACCAACTCCAGAGTTGGACTCAGCACCAGCACCGAACCATACAACCTCTCCGTCTACGAATCCAGTAGTACCAATACCAACTGAACCATAACCAGACTGATACTTGAAGTATATCTTATCAGCAGAGATCTGATCGTTCAACACCCATCCAGTCGCCTTAGAGGTCTGACCGAACATTGTTGCACCGACTGAAACTGTACCACCCTTAGATGTACCGAGAACAGTCATCAAATCTCCAAAGAGTTTTGCAGTTCTTGGAGACTCATCAGTTGAGAATCCAGAAGAGATGACTCCGTAGTCACCATATGAGTTGTTACCACCAACTCCACGAATTCTTGATCCACCACCTGAGTAGTAACCCCACTTAGCGTAGTATGTGAAACAGGAAACGATTTCAGCAATTGCACTTCTGTCTAGAACGTATCCAGCACCATCAGATGCAACGTGTGTGAAGGCATCGAATACCATCGATTTTGCACCTTCACTATGAACTCCACCGTCGATTAGAACACCAACAGCACCACCACCGTATCTTCCAGCCTCAGAAGCGTTATCTGAGAACGCTGTACAGTCCTTAACATATGGTGATTTATCGTTGATTGGAGAATCTGCGTTCAAGGAAATGTAGATACCAGCAGCAGTTGTACCAACACCAGTTCTTACGTTAGTATTGTCTAGTACAAATGGAGCATTAGGATCATATTTGAATCCTTCCATTCCCTTCATGGAGATCGCCTGAATCGTTGTAGCGTCAGACATCTTGAACATGTGACTTCTGTTGTTCGGTGTATTACCGTCATCAGAAGTTCCAACTTTAGGAAGAACCTGTGAACCTCTAAGTGCGTTACCTACGATAGCAGTATAAGGAGGAACTGTAATTGGTAGTTGCTCATAGAACTGCGATGCAGATAGTTTCAGAATAGCAGGTGTTAGGTCAGTAACACTACCTTGATCAACATATGCGTGAGTTTGAGTAGAGATACCAACGTTAACTTTAAAGTTAGATGTATCTGGAACTTCAAGAACCTCGAAGTAAGACTTAGAAACTTTATTTGGATACTTGGTTGTTGTTAGACCAACGAAGGCAGTACCACCAGAAACATAGAGGTAATCGGTAGTAGAAATACCAACGTTCAATACGATAGAGTTAGCATCAGGAACAGCCTGTACTAAGAACTGGTAAGAACCTTGTGTATGTACAGCAGGGAATTTACCTGTAATTGTCTGACTATCAGATGCGGCACCAACGTTAACAGTAATTGTATTAGTTGTAGCAGCAGTGATATTCAATGCTGTGTTGTATGCAGGGTCAGGAGAACCGTCTCCAGCAACTTGACGAGGATATGCATGGTCGGTTGTGTATCCGTCCATAGCGCAACGGAATGTTAAAGCATCCGTTGTAAGTCTAATTGAAGTACCAGCAGTAAGTGTGTGAGCACCAATTGTAAGTGTCATATCACCAGTATTCTGGTTATATGTTGCAGCAGTTACATCGTGGTTAACTAGAGGTGATGAACCAACGTTAACAGTAATTGTATTAGTTGTTGTACCAGTAATACTTAACTGTTGTCCTGCCGCTGGGTCAGTTCCGACTCTAGGATATGTCTTCTGAGAAGCATTACCGTTCATCGTACAGGTGAAGGTAAATGCGTTGTTAGCAATAGTAACCTTGTCAGCAGTAGATAAGGAGTGACCAGCAAGGGTCATCTCAAAAGCACCGTTAACTGGGTTATATGTTGCACCAGATGGTGTTACAGAAGATCCACCAACAATTGTTACACCGTTAGCAGCACAACTGTTAAATGTGTGAGCATAGTTACCACCAGAAACTACAGCGCCTGATTGAGCCTCTTGGAATTGGTGAGCAAATCTTGCAGAACCAGTATACTGAACACTTAAGTTCCTGATTCTAACAGTAGAACCGATAGAAACTTCAGGAGCAGCACCAACACCAATAGCAGTTATTGTACATAGACCAACTGCCTTGTTGTATGTCATACCAAGACAGGTAAATACGTTACCTCCTGATAGACACTCAAACTGAATATCTTTTAACTGAACGAACGTACCAGTGTTCTGTAGTCCGTGGCCAGGAGCTGTAATTGTCGCAACACCAGTTTGATAGGTGTAATCAACACCTGTAATTGGTGTAACAGGACGAGCAGCTTCGCAAGCCTTCTTAATTGTCTTGAACGCAAGGTTAGGTGCAAGACCGTTATTTGTGTCAACTCCATCTTCAGAGTCAACATAGTAAATTCTTGTTTGGTTACCTACAATCTCGTAGCCAGGCATTCCATCTGCTTGAACCGCAAGTGCATAACCTGTAGAACCGATACCGATTCTTACATTACCACTGTTGTAAGTGAGGATGTCACCTTTAGTGTTAAGAGCAGCACCAGAGTCACCAGAAGCAAGAACCTCCCAGAACGTTCCAATTCCTGTTGTAGGAACTACGTTTACGTGAGAGTTACCAATAGAGATGTATGAGTCAGATCCATATCTAGCAATATGGCCTGGATGGTAAGCGAAGGTAGTGGAGAAACCACCTTGGAAGTTGAAACCCTTAACTAGTAGATCCCAAACTTCAGCACCGTTATACTTCTCTGGAGCAATCGATCCTAAACCAACCTGTGTAGGAGAAACGTTGGTTGTAACACCGACACTATGACGGTAAATATTACCACCATACTGAACAAGGTCACCTCTATAATAGGCGCCCTCAACATATGTTGATGCAGCACCAGCAAGACCATCTGATAAGATACTCCACTTAGCGTTAGGATCTGTAGAGACTCCTAAGTTTTGTGGAGGTTGGAACCCTGCGAGTGATGTTGTTAACGCAACATAAGATGAACCGTTGTAGTTTACAACGTCACCTGATTGATACTCGGAGCTTAACTCCCAAGTTCCCTCGTTTTTAAATCCTTTAACGTACTCACTAACTTTCGTCTTATCGATGAAAGTACCTTCTGAGGTATGAGCAGTTGTAACTCGGTAAACTACATTACCATAAGTAACGAGGTCGTTAACCTTGTAATATGTGCCAGTTGCCCAGGCACCTCTTTGCGCTAGTCCCTCAATATGGAGGTTCCAGTTACCTAAATCGTTTTGGTAAAAATTCGAGGTACTGGCAGTTGACGTATGATTGACGGTTGCAACATAAGTGTTACCGCCAAATTTGACGATATCGTCGATCACATAGGCTTTGCTAGCAGCCCAGTCACCTGTCCAGTTGAATTTTACTCTTCCAAGTCTAAACTCAGCCATTGTTTCTCCTAGTTAATTATCTGAGGGGGGATGTTTTATTTTGGCCCAACGGTGTTATATGCGTAATCAGGCCCGTTGAATCTTATAACAAAATAACCGTCATCATCTATGTAATAGTATAAATTTCTGCGGTCAAAGCGGATCTGTTGGTATTTATCATTTGGATCATCTAGATATTTCTTCTCGGTAGCGATATCAGCACGAATGACTGATGTTTTACCGATACCAGCATCATAACAACCATAATCTATACCGTCACCAAATTCAGGAACCATCGTTCCATTGGTACGATAAAATTCACCGATTTCTGTTCCAGCAGCACTAACTTTGGCGAAAGATAACATGTGATCTGCATCTCTCACTAATGCATACACGAAAAAACCCGACGACTCGGACGGTTCAAAAGTACCCGAAATTGAATTACTTAAGGTTAGTGCCATTGTTAACTTGCCCTATTGTTGAAGATCTTCCAAAGAGTTCCATTCCAAATAAAGGTCACAGACGCACCCGATACGTCCATAATAAAAGGCGAATCCGCTCTAACTAAATGTCCATTCTCGAAATCATATGTTGAAACAACATTTATCGGATTAATACTAAGAAAATTAGAAAAATCCTCAACCCATACCCAGTCACCAACCGCACGAGGGGTAGGCATTGTTAGGTTAAAACCGCCAGGACTGTTCTGGGAGTCAACTGTATACTTTTGGTTCGTACCAACAGTAAAGTTTCCAGATACAAAAGTCCATCTTGCTTTTGCAAGTTCAAATCCACCAGGCGTTGCGCCGTCGTGGACAACAGCTGTATTCTTGTCAGTATCTACTGTTATCTCTGCTAGAGCTCCAGTAAAGTTGAAGTGTTCAGCTGTAGTACCTTTTCTAAATTGAACCTGCTTGGTCATGAGTCAGATGTCAAATAGTTATGCTTCTCATCTTATTTATACATTAGATAATAACAAGATAGGTTCTCGCCTCTTCAAAGACCAGATATTCAGTTGGAGAAACACCAGTAACAGAAATTTGTCCAATTCCAACAAAGGTTGCTCTGATGTATGACTCTTTAGAACTGGCAAGACCTTTGAATCTTCCTTCTCCGTAAATTGGAGCCCATGCTCTCCTCTCTGAGGATCCGCCAGATATGTTGTAGAGAACTGCCTTGCCGATACCAATCGAAGGAGTGTAATCGACAAATGGATGTACGAGAGGTGTATTGGAGAATGTAAATCCACCCGATGTGCCAGGATCTTTGTCGTCTCCGTAGTATCCAAAGTTCTGGATTGGTTTTGTAATACCAACGCCAGAAATTGTGGTAATACCAGATGCAGTAGGAGAGTATAACCAATGAAGCTTCGTAATTGCAGAAGCGCCCTTGAGATCGTAAAGAATTGTTCCATCTGTGGAATCTGCAGTAAACCTTGGTATTGCAGTACCAGAAAGTGTAACTGTACCAACACCAACTTCTCTTGGTGTAGTAGCTGTCTCTGCAGATCCAAAGAATGTTGAGAACCCACCACCACGTTCGGATGGAGTGTAATCGATATCTGGATGAGTAAGTTCTCCAGATATTGTAATTGTTCCTGAAGGAACGAAGTCTTGGAATACTTGGAAGTATCTTGTGTCTGCCTCTCCATCGATATCGACAAGAAGAGAACTTGCAAATCCTTGGAATGGAATTGCCTCTGCAGCAGAACCAAATCCAAAGAGAGTACCAGATCCAGTAGCAGTAAGTCTGATTCCTGTAACAACGTTGATGTTGTTGCTGAGAGTGAATGTTCCTGAACCATCGTACTCGAATCTGCGTTGAGCAAATCCTGTACCAGATAGTGTAAGAACTGCCGTTCCAATTCCAAGATTGTCGTCTGGAGGTGCAATAGTGAAACTTTCTTCTGCAGTTCCGTTGAATATGGAAGTTCCAGCAACAAGTTCTGCAGCTGCTGTATTCTCTGATATACCACCAATTGCGAATAGAGATCCGCCACCAATTTCGGTAACTGAAGATGCAAGATCGGAAACTCCACCACTGAAGGTATAAGTACCAGATCCGATTTCTGGAATTGTAATACTCTCGATTGTGAGAATACCACCTTCCTGACGAATTGTGTATCCACCAGATGTGCCTGGATCTCTGTCGTCTCCATAGTATCCAAATACATTGATCTCTCGACTTGGGGCAGTACCCGTAAAGTCGAACATGATGGATCCCATGCCATATTCGGTGGCAGGAGTAAATCTCCATGTTGCACCAAATTCGACTCCATCGAGATCTCCTTGTTCGTCTGGGCCTCCAACACCGTTTCCAGCAGTACCAATACCAAGAATGTAGATAACACCGTGAGTTGATATAGGTGCGTTTGTTCTGGATATAGAACGTCCATCGATCTTGATAACTTCGGAAGTATTTCCGTTGTTTCCATCGAGAAGTGTTTGACCGCCTGGGTACTCTGGTAAGAACCTTGTGGTAACAATACCAGTAACTCTGTCTTCTCCACCACCAGACTGGAAAGTGAATCCAGTTTCGAGACCGATATTTCTGTCGATACCATAATGAGGTGTGTAGTCGATTGCAGGGTGATTGAGTTCCCCTTGGATACGCATAACAGCCTTGGTAGACTGAGCAGCAAAGGAAAGATTCTCCCAAGATGTTCCACCGAATGTATGGAGGTATGTTCCTTCTGGAGGATCTCCACTCCATTTCTCGATTCCAGAACCACTGATGGTTGTAATACCACTTGCAGGTGGCACAATGATCCGTCTGTAAGTAGTGAATCCAACCGTCTGGATTTGTGAAAGAGCAATACTTCCAGATCCAATAAAGTCTTTTGTGACACTCTCGTTTGCAGTATCGTAGATATCGAACAGGACTGTATTCTCAGGAGTCTGAGCAATAAGTCTTTCCTGAGCACCACTAACGAAGTCGAAGAGACTTGTTGTACTACTTGCAACTGCAACTCTCTCGTCTCCAGAACCAAGAATGTTGATTGTACCACCACCATTCCATAGTGGAATCCACATGGTCTTGGATGATGGAACTGGTTCTGGAGTATTGAATGTACCGTATGGGAATACAGTTTGTTCTGGAATCTGAGCAACGTTAGTCCAACCATAATCCTCAAATCCTTGATCGATTCCAGTTTGATTGATGAAACCACTATGATATGGATATTCAAATCTATCGTATGATGGGCCGCCAATTGTATTCTCACCAACCTTACCCCAATCCCTAGAGGCATTATTGGTACTAAAGTTGACGTTATAAACGTCTGTTTTATCAAATGTAGGTAATATACTAATATCACCAGAATCTTGGTCAAATAGTAGACCATTATTCTGGAAGTTGAGATCTTGGTCAAACTTGAAGTTACCATCATCGAAGGATTCGATGTAACCAATTCCACCAAGAGGTGATCCAGTAACAGTAAGGTCAATACTGTATGCTGGTTGTCCCGTAATTGAACCCCAATCATCATTCTCTCTACCATATCTGATGGAAGATTCGTTATACCATACAGTGAGAGATGCGCCTTCACCAACTCCACCATTAATAGAGATAGTACCTGTGAAGTAATCCTCAGCATGAGTAATAATTCGGTGATATGTCTGACCGAGTTCTCTTCCTTGACTGAATGTTGCAATACCTGAACCTTTAGGAGCAGGGGATTGAGTAACGTATGCAACACCATTGATATATTTGTAAGCACCCTGTAAGTATGCCTTGGTACTGGATTCTGCAGATCCACCAACTGCGAATAGAGAACCAGATCCAATTTCTGCAGCTGGTGTGATGGACTCATTACCAGTACTACTGATTGTAACTTGTCCTTCTTCACCGAATACTGTGTGTTGTGGAGCCTGACTGAACCAGTTGTAACCGAAGATATTGATGCCAGCCTTGTAGGTGGCAATACCAGTAATACCAGAAGACTCGTAATGAATTGCTGCAGCAACATCCAGTTTCTCGGAAAGTAGGAATGTGGCAATTCCTGTAAATCCAAGAGTCTGTACTGATAGTGATGTATCTCCTTCCGATAGAGAATCGAGATTTGGATAATGCTGACCACCAAGTTGCATCCAGTTGAAGTCTGGAAGTAGGTATCCCCAATTCTCTGCCTCCTTCGGAATCGTCTCGTCGTTCGTAATGATTGGGCCCCAATCTTCCGCAGTCTGAGTTGGAGTTGCAGTAATAAGACCCCAATCGATCTCTTCTGTAACTTGATCTCCCATAGGAGAGAACCAAGAAGGAGTGAACACAGGAATCGCCTGTGTCATTCCAGCAGTAATATCGAAGAGGTTTATATTGCCGTCTGCCTTCGCCGTAGAAACCTTTGTGGCGCCACCAGAAACGCCGAAGAGTAGGGTGTTGGACTTATCACCACCACCAAATACCAAACTGATATCAGATACGGATCCAGTAAGTCTGACAAGAGCTGTACTTGCAGTACTCTCCTTGACTCTAGATTCATGAGCAGATCCAGAAATATCATATAGAACTGCATTATCAACTGTAGCTGGAACAAACGCCTCATCTGCACTACCAGATGCAGTAATCGTATCACCGACACCAAATACCGTACTTTGAGGTGCCTGACTGAACCAGTTGGTTCCAGAGAATGTAGCAGTACCAGAACCAGAGTAATGTGGTGTTGTTGTCTCTTCTGCTTCTGCAAGTTTGAATATACTTCCAGAACCAGTGTAGAAGAACGGTCTGCGTTCTTGAGCACCAACACTGGTTGCCTGATATTCGTCAAAGAATATTCCGCCTTGTACTTTCTGTTCTAATACACCATAATCAACGGATGATGTAACCGTATCTACTATATTTCCGTAATCTGCATAATCAACTTGATCTTCATCAGAGAATGATCTCTCCTTCGCAAGAGGATCTGTAATAACCTCATCAAAGGTTACACCAGAGTTATCGAAGGATGCTCCTTCTCTTATCGTGACAGTGCCACGATCCTCTTTCTCGAACGGATCGTCGGTCTGACTATAATTGAATATTGCTCTCTCAACTTCATATCCCCTTCTATTACCACCTTTAATCTTGGCAGCATTCTTAATAGTAGGAAGATAGGCCTCGTGGTATGGTGTTGAAGTTCCACCACCAATGGTTAGAGTACCACTAGCCTCATATGGATAAACTTGATCTAGGTCGGTTGTAGCAGTTTGACTTAGCTGCGCTACAGTACCAGAACCCGTATATGTCGCTCTTGATAAAGCCTCGTTTCCAGTCCCAGATGGGATGAAGATGACAGGCCCTGCCGCTCCGAGGTCTGGTATGACAATTCTTTCGAGACCGTGACCAATCTCTTGAATTGTACCAGAACCAACCCAAGGTCTAACTGGGTTAGTTAGTGCCGAATCGTTTACATCAAATAGTACAGTATTTGCGTTCTCTGGAATCCACTGAGCTCTAGATCTACCAAACTCATCTCTTCCTTCTATTACCTTGATTGGGCCAAATGGTACTATATCTGCAACGTACCTTATCTGTCCCCAATCATCTACGTTAAAATAATTTGCGTCTCTTTCAATTATAGCAGTCTGATTTATATCGCCATAGTCAACAATTGTCCCATGACCAACTGTGAGTGAACCAGCGTCGTCTGTGACAAATTCATCAATCTTCGTATTGTCGTAGACAAATACGGTCAAATCTATTCCCCCGTAATTAAAAAGGGTCTACTTTGATTATAAAGCAGACCCCACATATTGATATTTAGCGTTTCTATTAGTCGAGTGCGACGTTCAGAGTAATCTTAATTTGGTCTCCGTTGTTCTGAATGTTGTAAGGGCCGTTTGTGAACCTTTCAGCGTACATTATACTTGAGTATAGTGTAGCGGTGTTCAGACCTAGTACGCCATTAGATGTAGCAGTCATAGAAGGAGTTGTTACAAACTCGTCTGCGTTTGGTACATCAAAGACTGTGTAAACATTAGACTCAAGAGTTGTATTACCAGCACCAGCGTTAATGTAAACAATGTCTCCATTCTTCAGTCCGTGGTTAGTAATATTAATTCTACCAAAACTGAATGTAACAGATGGGTCGGTAGCAACCTGAATGTTATCAACCAGTGCCTGATCTAAGTATACAGTTCGTAAACTTCGGTCAATACCTATAATTCTAGTTCCCGTTGCAACTCCAGCATTACCAGCAACATACTGTCCAAGAGTTAGATCATCGATACTAACCTGTGGGTCAATAGTTAAGTAAGAGTTACCAACAATTCCTATACATGGGTCTGTGTTATTACCCTTCGTAACGGTAGTTCCAATACCAACACTAGCAGAATGAACAACACCTTGTACTGAGACAGGCATGTTATTCGCACGAGTCACATAGTAACCGTAGATGTTACCAGCAGGCCCTGTGAAAGTGAAAGTCTGTTCTGGGTATGTAGCAGTTGTACCACTACCAACGTTCTTAATAACCCATCTTGATCCGTTCAGGAGAATACCATACTGCTGGTTATAATCTTGGTCTCCTCTGTTGTTCACACAGACGGGATAACCAGTATTTGCAGTAGTACCATATCCGTTTACGTTACCATCAATATATGGTTCAAAGTATGCTGTAGCGGAAGGAACATCTCCCTCTGCAGGGGTTGTGTTACTTGTAAAAAGTTTCAGTACAAGGTTACGTGGTGAGTTATCCTGTAAATCTGCGACAAAGTTATTCTGTGCGATAAGATAACGCAGCGACTCAATTTCACCAATATTAGGAACGAGTAATGCCATTGAAAACTACCTCTGAAGGGGTTAGAACGTTAAGAACTATACTTATTTATAATTTTAATTTTAGAGAGATCAGTAACCTTCTTACGTCAGTCACGCTGATAACACTAAAATTAAGAATATCACCAGCCACAATTGTGGTCGTCCAATTATTTAGGACATCATCAAAGTATTTATTTGAATTTGTAAGTTGCACTCTTTGAGCAGCAGTAATACTGTTAAATGCAGGGTAATCTGCAAAAGTGCATTTTGAAATATCGAAGACTATATCACCAGTCTGATCACATAGAACAGTTATACTTTCTATGACGCCAGTTACATCCAATGCCAATTTACCTTTATCACCGATTTGCATTGGAAGACTTCCACTATCAATTACATAATTGACAGTTCTAGTTAAATCCGCAGCTGCAGCAAGAGCAATAATAACTACGTCATCATTTGCTAGTGGAGCAGTTGTAAATACAATCTTATCACCAGAAATATTATAATCATTCGCTGGATCTAAGAAAAGACCATTTTTAGTAACAATAAGTTGTTGATTATTGTTAGGGGTATATGGAGCACCCTGATCGTTTATGGAAAATGTTACTTCCGTACCATCTTGTACAGGAGTTTTCCCCAATATGATATTACCATATTGAATAGACTTCGAGGGAATCTCATAATCTACACCAACATTATATTGGCCAGGTTCGTTAAGCGTTACTAGATAATCTGCCATTATGTTACGCCTGGAATTACGAGAACATTTCCTTGAATAGGTCTAGTTTTATACGCATTAGGCGATGTTAAAACTAAATCATAAACATATCTTCCACCCTCTATGGCATCCGTAACTGTACTAGCCATAGCAACTTTTATCTGACCATTAACCCTATTGGGAAAAGTTACGATAAAAGCATTATATTTTGTGGCAGCAGGATGTTTTCTTAGCTTAGCCTCTCCAGTGTAACCAGTTAAGTTCAAAGCAGACGAATTCTCGTTTTTAACCGTGAATGTTGCTTCAAAATCTACACCTTGATCTAGAACTAAATTGATGTTCCTTGCCGTCATCTGTCAAAAGGGGGATTTTAGTTATTTATCACAACTTGGTCAAAACCTGTTTCAAGAGGTCTTTGACTTCATTAATTTCATTCTTTAAATTATCAATATCTTTCTTCTGAGTTTCTAAGTCAGAGATCTCACTCAGTCTCTTATTTTTAAGATCTAAGTATGCGTGATACTCACTATCGGAGCAATTTAATATTGCTCCTGATTCCTTATCTCTATAAAGAGATGAACTATTTTCAACTTTAATTTTATCCATTAAATAGACGCAATTGCTCTCAAGTCACGAATCTTAGGAACATGTGCGAAATTAGTTCCTGACATTACAATCTTGATCTGGAATCCATTGAACTGAGGTAAGTTCTTGGCATTAAACTCATATTCTTTATAATCAGTATTAGTTGCCGAAGAAAGAATCCTTCTATCAGGTCTTCCATTATTCTTAGCAACATCTATAGGATTACCATTGGAATCTAAGTTATCGAAGCCAGGGAATAATTCAAATAACTGATACTGTGGTGGAGCATCTATTCTGAATATCCTATAAAGAACTCTAATGTCATTTGTTGAATGCCTGTATGCATCAAACATAACCTTTAATCCATCTGCAGACTTCTCAAGATTAACAACCTTGGAAAGGTAAATTGCAGCACTTGGATCCGAATTTAAAGAATTGACCCTACGATCTGTTGCATAATCTTTAATCTTAGAGTTAAGTCTATCCATGACTGTAATCATGTTAACTCTATCCAAGTCAATCATTGGACTTACTTTAGAATCGTCAGTACTTAAGAATGTCTGTAAAGTAAATGATTTTCTTCCTTCAAAATCTACTAACTTATCCAATTCATTTTGCTTAGAAGCAATAATTCTTGGAGAACTTAAAATATTATTACAGTTTAGAGATACAGCCTCATATCCTTGATCCACAAATGCAGTAGCAGTTCCATCTGGACTATTACCACTAAAGGTTCTTACTCTAGCACTAATCTCAGTACCATCTGGAAGAAGTGTTGCCACATTTGGTCTTATAATATTGTATGGAATATTCTGTGTTGCCATTGGGCCATAAGGAACACCAACTTGAACGTATTGTTGATCATAACTACCACCAGACTTAGTTTCATTAAAGAACAATTCTGGGAATCCACTAGCATTTCCAGTTGCTCTATCTAATCCACGACTTGATATTCCAACCTTAATCCAGTAACTATCAACATCAATTGGATATTTACTGAGATCAGTATCACTAAATTTATGGGTTGCATTGATTCTTCTTAGAGATACTCCATCCAACTCATATTTAAAGACTTTATCATTAACATTGTAATCTCCAGCTTTAGTATCATCAACAGCCCTAGTAATATTATTAATAGAAGATGTTGTAGTTGTTATACCAGTGTATTTCCAAATCTCATTTCCAACCTTAAGATAGCCTGGATTGGAACTACTTACTGGTACATTTTCAAAGGAAGTAAAGATACCAACAGCGGTTACTGTGACATCTTCTGTACTAGAAGAATCAACTGTTTGAGTTAATTTTTCTGGTTTAACATCAGATTCTACTCCAGTAAGAGTAACTAGATCTTTCTCAGAGTACATACCATGATTTTGGTGTCTTACTCTGAAATGCAATCCATCAGTGATGTTGTTGAGGTAAGCAATAGAACCACCATTAACAACACTAGTTCCACTACCACCAACATAAACAACAGCAGATGATGAATCTACTTTAGGTTTGCCCTGAATATTATCAAGAACTAAAGTGTTGAAGGCACTAATAACACCAACATTATTTGGAATTGATAGACGTAAATCCTTACCAAATCCACCAGTGTTAGTTGCACTAACAGTTAGAACATCACCAGCAGAGTATCCAGTTCCACCGATAGCGACTGTTGCAGCAACAGCAACTCTGTTATTAACGTGAAGATTGACTGTAGCACCAGTTCCTCTACCATATTCAGATACTAAAGGAACTCCAGAGTAAACAACAGATGTAGCAGCAAATCCACTACCAGCATTTGTTATTGTTAGAGTACTATTAATACCAATAGCACCAAGAACTTTATTCAAGTTCGCCTTGAAGTTTGGATTATTCTGTTGGTAAATTGTTGTACCTTGAGTTAAACCTGTCTGTTCGGCAGAAGTTAAACTCTTACCAAGTCCAACAACGGCAGTATAAGAAAGAAGATCTAATGGGTTTGGAGCAAGAGATACAATCTGTCTGTTTCCAATATCTAGATCTGGGTTATAGAAGTTAACTCTACCTTCTTCAGAAGTAAAGTCTGCCCTGTATAAGTTAAACTTAAGATCTTCTAACTGACTTGGATCCCATGTAGCACCGTTCTGTGACTTGAATAGTGAACCAAGTAAAGGCTGGGAAGAAACAATAATCTTCTCAGAATCAGCAGAGTTAACCGTTGTTATATCTTCTTCACCCATTCTGGATATGAAGACATAGTATTCATTAGATGCAGAAAGTAGAACTAAACAATATTCTCCACCACCTTCACAATAGACAGGGGCAGGGAATGTAAATGTTGTTGCCTTAGATCCATCTTCAGATAGAACAACTTCATCAGGATCAAGAATACATTCACCAAATGGTAGAATTTCTTGAGTAGGTAAACCAGTCTGTAGTGTTCTTACTTGTAAAGTAACAGGCAATTGATTTGTATCCTTTGCCTTGAAGTAAACATCACACTTAGTAAGGAACACTCCATTAACGTCTGGTATCTCAAATGATTGTGCAAGAGGGTCAACCCATCTTGTCTGACTGGTAGATCTATTAGAGAATGTAGTTCCTACAGTTAATCTCTTACTCTTATCTGTAAGAGTTCTATCTTCAGATGAAGGAATTCTCTGAACGTCAGCATTTCTCATCCTCAATGTAGATGCTTCTACTGTTTGTAATGTACCAGATGAAGTGAAGTTTGCCTCACCAGAACTATCTGTAAATCCAGAAATAGTAGAGTTAGTTTGACTGGTAGATAGAGTGAATGTCTTAGTACCAGTATTAAATGTAGGAGCAGAAGGAACAGTTGGATCTGGTAAGAATAGAGATCCAAGAAGTGATCCTGCCTTATCTGTAATAAGTCTTATTGTTTTAACAGTAGCGATAGCACCACTAGACTGACCAACAAGTTTCATACCAGTAGTGATATATCCATAGAATCCAGATGCAGACTGAAGTTCTAGAGATGCAGTATCAACATTTAATAGTCCAGTTGTTGATGAGTATGTGGAAGAAATACTTGACGCTGGTTCGTATGGATTCTGTTTGTAAACCTGTGATGGATTATTGTAAGGGCCATACTTATGATTCTGATTTGCTAACCTGAATCTAATTGCATCAGTATTTGAATTTGGACGACTTCCTTCTACAACTTCACCAGCACCAAATGTACCAGATACCATTGTAATTTCTACAAGTTTAGGTACGACATACTTCTGCATGTCGATGTTATCGAAGAAAGGATAGAGTCTTGTATTAGGCTTAAGTCTTCTACAAATAAACTCAATATTTCTTGATCGCATTGTAGCGATAACTTCTGTATTAACAACCTTATCACCAAGACTTGTAGTATCAAATCGTTCTCCAACCCTAAACTGAATACCTTGTCTTGTTTGGTTAGTTGTGGTTGTAGTTGTTACTTCTTTAAAATCAGTCTTAGCATCTTGGAAGTTCTTGGTTGTAGTAATAGGAATTCCCTTTCCACAAACATACTTACCTTTAACTGTTGATGTTCCTGTAAGAGTTGTTTTTGTCTGACTGTATAGTGATGGGCCTGTTGTAGAACTTTGTCCAGTCCATGTTGTTTCCCATGAACCCCAATCAACAGGTGAAAGTCCAGTATTACTATCAGCACCAGTAATTCCCATTGTGGAGTTAAAACTACCCTCAATGTCATATGTTGCAGAAGTTCTTCTAGTTTCAATCCATGTATCTGTGCCAGGATTCAGTTCAACTTGACCAATCCAGTTAACAACAGCAAATGGGTTTACATTCTCAATCCTTGTTGCAAACTTGTTCTCAAGATAAACTGTATCGCTGTAGTTTAGACATACAACATCTCCTATTCTCTTGACATTGGTATCTCCCAAGTCTGTAGCATATCTGTAGTCTGCAGATGGATTAGATGATGTTGCAGCACCAACAATCGCTTCAGATCCTAATAATAGATCGATAGAAGTTGTATAGTGTTGTGGTCTCAATCTTCCATCAACAGGGTCTATAGACGCCTTATATTGACCATTAGTTACATCACCAGAAGCAACAGATTTGAAGTTGTCTACAAAGAATCCAGACTTAAATCTATCAAGATTAGTTTGTGGATCTTTGAGTGACATTGAACCTGTTTCTACTTCAAGTAGAGACAAAGAAGTATAATACTCAACATTCTTCAACCTATTTTCAATTTGGTTGATATCCTTCATCCTATATCTCTTATGTTTAGCAAAAGTCATATTGACTTCTCTAGTATCATAAAGATATGGAGGAAGATGAATTGTAGCAACTTCTAATGCATTATCAAGAGTATTTGGTAGTTTTGGCCAATCTGACGGAACACCTTGAGATAAAGTAAATTGACCTTCTTTACTCAAGAATAACTTATCAATTCTACCAAGATAATAGTTGTATGATAGATTAAATGATTTGTCCTTAGCTAGAACATGTGAAGAAGATGATGTGCCTGGAAGGAATTGTCTTGCTTCAAATTCCCAAGGAGATCTGCCAGGAATTGTTTGGGTAACTCTTGGTCTTAAATCAATAATATCAGAACCATATCTTCCACCAACAAGAGGAAGAGAATCCTTATATAATTCGGAATCATAACTGTTAACAGTTACAAAATCGCCAGGATCAGACCCATCAATTACAAAGTTGTTATAAACAATCGTTAATCTTCTGGTAGGGGCTTCTGTTCCTTCTTTTCTCTGAAGAGCAGAGAAGTCAACATAATCCAATCTTTGGCCAGGATCAAATTCATAGTTATTTCTAATATCTCTATCGCCAGGAATGAATGTTTGAACTACACCCTGAACATTAGTTTCTTCAAACAGAACCTCTTCGCCCACTTCAAATGAATTTTCATTTTGAGAAACAAAACTTACTTCATCAGATCCATTTGTAGCTACAAATATAGCAGATGCTCCAGAGTTCTTTCCAACTATAGTTTCACCTTGCAATGCATTTAAGATATTGGAGTTTAAACTAGTTAACTGTAGAATTGGGAATTGTGGATCAGAAGTAGTTGAAGATTCTAATACTGCAAGAACATAAGCAACGTCACAAGCACCTAGAGATATTCTATTATCCTGAACTCTATTACCATAAGTAGTGTCATAAGTAAGTCCATCATTTAACTTCTGCAATCCAACGCCTGATGCAACTTTAGCAGATTTATTAATTGTATATGTTGTTGCTCTCTTAAATACCTTAGTTTTTGGTTTTACATTTACCTTTTTCCAAGTAACTGTTAATACAGCAGCACCTGAAGCAGTATCTAATCCAGATAGAGTTACAGTTCTTCCACTAACAGTAAGTTTCTGATTAGTTAGATTTTCTACTACACCTGTTGCCTTAAACGAAAGGTTGTAATCCTCTTCATCAAATGGTTCTAAAGTTAGATCAGCATCAGTTTCTAAAGTTCCACTGTAAGCATTACTTGCAACTGTAATGTTATATGATTTCTTGAATACAATATCAGCACCATTTAGATCAACAGACGCAACATTATTGTAAGTTAGATCACTGAATAAGAATGCCTTGGCATTATTTTTCACTTCCAAAGTAACTTTGTACAGATCATTAACCGATACTAAAGAAGAAGGAAGAGAACCAGAACAAACATTTTCAACGTCTACAGTAGCTTCAAGACTTATCGATGTCGAAGTTGTGGCAGTAACACTATTGTAAGTAGGTACAGAATTACCAGAAATACTATAACTGATAATATCTCCAGTCTTAATACCAGCATTAACAAAGTTAGCACTAGGAGAAGTTATAGTTGATGCAGCGCCAGATTTAGCACTAACTGTATATTGAGTAGATTGTGGAGCAAGTAAATGTCCAAGATTTAGAATAGGATCTGCACTAAACTTATAATTAGTTGGATCATTACCAACTAACTGTTTAACATCTTCCATTCCATAATCTTCTACCTCTGTGATACTTCTATTCGCAGTAACACCATTGATATAGATCTCTTCACCTTTCTGGAATGAACCAGAAACCTGATAAAGAGTTATCTGTGTAGAATTATTGGCAGAAGTATATGCATACCCAACTGCATTACTATTCTGTCCCTCAACGTATGCTGGAAGGTTTACAAATGTCCCAGCGTTTAATTGAAGGTATGTAAATGTTTGAATATCGTATAGTGATGATTCAAAAATTGTAGAAGAATCGGCATAACCTACATTCTTCAACTTGAGGTCATAAACTCTAGCAACACCAACTTGAGTACCGTTTGCAGTACCAACAGTTGATGTTCTCTTATTAAATAATTTTACATAAGAATCTGTACTGATTCCAATAGGAGGAGAACCATAAACATTATTAAGTTCTATCTGCCTACCAACACTAAATGGTAGAGATTCGTTTTCAATTCTTTTTGTAGTTCTTGGTTTAGGAACATCAACAGTTGTAGTATTGAGAGTTTCTATTTCATAACCACGAACATATGCCTTTCCTGGCCCAATAGACAGACACATTAAGTCGTCTGATGGGGTATTTCCTTGTTGAGTTAATTGAGTTGAATAATAAGAACCATCATTTCCTATTCTATTATTCAAACACTCCTTAGAAACAATTGGGAATGGTTTAATATAATAATGACCAGATTCGTCATAAGTTCTTCTTGCTAACTCATCACGAATTAAATTATAGTTATCTGTTCCAGCCTTAATGAATTTCTGTAGAACACCGTCTACAACTCTCATTAATTCTATAAAGTTCTCGTCATTTAAGTCTGTTAGAGACTTCTTAATTAAGGTTGTAGAAAGTTTAAGTCTATCAGCACCAGGCGCAGCAAAGTTAGAGAATCCCCTTGCATTATCGTAAAGATCTTCATCACTTGAAGATGCAGTTACTAGTTCTTCCTTAATCAATAAACCAATTCTATATGACGGTTTATTGGTATACTGATCCAAAATAACTGTCTGATCATCAACAGTTACAAAGAATCCTCTAATGAAATATACACCATTGGCAATCTTTGATGCAGAACCAGTTGCAGTTGCATTAGAAATAACAGTTGTAGCAAAACTAGCACCCTGCCTAATACTTGACAGAGAATAGTTCATATCCTCTTCTAGTAATAGATTTTCACCATCAGCAAAAGACTTTCTGGAGAAATCAGTATCACTAGAACTTACATACTTAATATAAAGAGTATATGTTCCTTTTGTTGATGTTCTATTATCAATATATTTTTCTACCTTAGCAGTTACACCACTAGTCTCACCTTTTATCTTCTTACCTACAAGATTATCTAAGTATAAAGAAACAGGAATACCTAAGTGACTATCATCGATCTGAACACAAGTATATTCGGGATCATAAGCAATCTGGCCAGGAATTACAACAGCACCTTCTTTAAAGAAATGCTTACCAAACTTTTCTACCTGATTTTGCAATATAGATTGCAAGGTAGTAAGTTCTCTAGACTGGACAGGTAAACCTGGCTTGAATAGTACCCTCTGATAATTTTTTAACTCATTAAAGTCATCAAAGTATGGAGATGAGTTTAAGTTGGTATTTTGTGGCATTTTCTTTTAAAACTCCAGTACTATCTTAATGTCTTCCTTCTGACTTGCAGAACGAGGAATAGCGGTTCTATTATCAATGTAGATTATTTCACCTGACTTAGTATTAAACTCAGCCGAAGATATACCAGAACTGAAACTCATTCCAAGTTGGTACGTCTTATTATTTATTGAGGTACTAACACCGTTGTAGGCAGTATCAACAGAGAGTAATGAACCCGTCACTGACGATCCATTAATAGTTACTCCATAACCTGCATTAGGTGTTGATGTAAATGGAACGATCTTATATCCAGTTGCACTAGAAGCAAGACCCATTGGTTGATAGTATTTCAACACTCCAGTTACTTTATCCCAAGATGCCACATATCCAACGGCAGTTGATCCTACACCAACTGTCTGGGTAATTTCAGAATCTACAGCATATGTTGTTGCTGTAGTAATACCACCAAGTTTCAAAGCTTTTAATCCACTGACCATTGCGGTGTCTAGTAATTCTGTACTACTACCGAATACAGTGGGATTTTTTATTAGTCCAACTCTAGCAAAATCATTACCTTCAATAATGTCAGGGTTGGTTTCTATTGTCTCAAATCTTGAATATAGAAGAGCTCTGTATGCTCCCAATTCTCTATAGATATCATATCCATGACCACCTTTAGGTGGAATTATCACATTAAAGTTAGCAACAGATGTTGTTCCTATACCAGTATTGGTAAGGTTTGCAAGAACACCACCACTCTCACTGCCAGGAGCGCCAGGGAAGAATTGAATCGATCCGTGGGTATATCCATCACCACCATCAGTAACAAATACTTCTGAGACCTTTCCGAATGAATCTACAGTAATGGTTGCTTTTCCTCCAGTACCATCACCCAGAATAGGAACATTAGCAAAAGATGTAGAGATAGGCTGATAGTTTGATCCTCTATCATTAACAACAACGACTTCTATCTTACCATCTATAGCGTTAGCCTTTGTTGCTACAGTCTCGCCTTGTTTTCCCCAGTTCTCGGGCACTGGTATGTATTCAATAGAGTCAAATTTAACGATTTCGGATGGTTTAATCGTATAAAGATATTTCCAAACGTAACCATCGCCACTAGTGCCAGCTGCTCTTGGCTCAAGGTCAACAAATGTGGGTTGGTCATACGAAGGCCTTCCCTTTGGGTTCTCAGGGTCTGATCCATTTTGCAGACAAATGTAAACTTTCAAGTCTTCATTGACTATGTAGTAATTTGCCTCATACAAACTCCCCTGACTAGTAATAGGTGTGAGATTGTAGATATTGTAGTCATGCCTGTACATCTCGTAAGTAGTACCTGCAACCCATTTGACCTTTCTGACAAGTCTGCGAACATCCTTATCAGTAATCTTTTTCATTGCAATAATGGATTCTTTAATACCATATTCCTCCGCAAATCCATCTAACGGAGAAGGTGTATCGGTGGCCCAAGTTACAGTACCGCCCGCTTTCGGTTCAATGGAATTAGGCAATCCCATAAAAGCATAATACTTATTTACAGTAGATCCGACCCCGACAAAACTTTGCACGAAAGTCTCGGCGTTCAGAATCCTGAATTGTTCGGATATAATTGCAGGCATTTTAAAAAACTAGTCCTTTGGTTTATTTAGTGTGGTTAAGTTAATGGTTTTAATCTAGAGACTACGGCAGCGGTAGATAATCCTTGATTACCATCAAGTGTGTTAACGAAAAATTCTGTTGGATTTCCAGAACCACGATTCTGATATCCGTAGATTTGACCCCAACTATATTTACCCCAGAAGGTATCAGTAGTTGCGGTTGTACCTACACCAACCTGAATATGATTGTTTCCATAAGGTGTTGGGCCTGGTTCAAATGCACAAGTAACAGTTACAAGTCCAGAAACAGAATCTCCAGTTGTAATTTGTTCAACTCGGAATACGCCACCAAGATAATCACCAGAAGTAACCATACCAACAACTTCATTTGCACCACTGGAAGTTGTAATACCAGTTAATGCATGTCCAACAACCAAAGAGCTGTCATAAATGGTGAAGTAATCTCCTTTCTGTAGTCCAGAATACTCAACACCAAGGGCATTTAGTGAAGAATAACCATATCCCAAATTAGTATTATCATTGTATTGAGATTTCAGAGTAAACGCTAATTGTGGAAGTCTAGCACCACTGCCTGGCAACCAAGTATTTATTCCCACAATATCGCCGAAATCACCTTGAGAATTAACTGCAAAGATGTCTTCTCTCTTAGTCTTATCTGTTTCTACAAGTACTGGTGGATTACTGCCAATCTCATAACCAAATCCACCATCGTTTACAATAATACTGGTTATAACACCAGCAGTTACAGATGCAGTAGCAGTCGCAGCATTAACTACTGGGTCTGCATAGAAGTGTGTAGTTGCAGATCCTACTGCTAGAATTCTACTACTTGCAAAATCACCAAATGTTGTATCGACAATATCACTTATCTGGTTAGTATGATTTATATCTCTCTTATTCCAGTTTGCAAGGTCAAATGAATAGTACATGTCACCAACAGTACTAATTCCAATGTAAATGTTATCAATAAATTTAATTGTCTTAAAGTCAAATGTGGCAGGGTGAACTGTTCCAGCAGGTAACTGTTGACTCCAAGGTTGCCAGTAGTTCTTATTAGTAGAAATACCAATAGTACCATTATCACCAACACATATAAATTTATTTCCATCATAGATGATGTCATTCAAATTATATACAGTATTACTGATCTTATCTCCCCATCCTCTTCCGTCATTAGATGCAATTACAGCACCACCATTACCAACTGCAACAAATTCAGATTGACCGTAACATACTGAGTTTAACTGTTGTAGAGTTCCTGAATACTGACTGAATGCCTCTGCAGTTGTAAGACCAACAGCAGTAAAGATAGATCCAGCAGCACCAACAGCAACCCATATATTTCTAGTTCCTTCCCAAAGAACATCTTGGAAATTACCTTCATAAGTACTGTCAAATACACCTGTTTGATTAATAGCAGGAATTGTTCTTTCTTCTTTAAGATCTATAGCAGTCCAAGCACCAATACTGTTACCAACAGAAACTGCTCTAGCCATAGAAGCATAATCACCAACTGCCATGACATTTAAACTACCCTGATTGGCATAACTATATCCCATACCTACACCATTAAAGGTGACAGTTCCACCAAATCCAATTTGTCCTCTTTCCCAAAATGTACCACTCTTAGTATTCATATAGTAACTACTTGAACCAACAGCAACAATTGGTTCTTGTTGTGTTATAGCCTTGAAGTTAACTGTTTGAGTAATACCACTAATTCCATCAAATCTCCATTCCTTAATAGGATCCTTACGTTTAATTAATGCACTTGATATGGCAACATTAGGACTGGAAAGGTTACTATATCCTGTTCCAGCATAACCAATAGTCAATGAAGATATACTTGATGATGTTGATACTACAGACGTAACAATGCCTGGTGATACTTCACCATCATCGAATACTTGTATATTTCTTTCAGATTGAAGTAGTTTATCAATATTTGTGAATACTGGATAAGCGTTATTCACATAAATCTTATCATCTAAGTTCCCTACATTCTTAATAATCCTAGTTGTAGGAAGAACTTTACTCTTTAAACTAGGTCTTGATTTTGGTATCAATACACCAGAAAGAATCTGATCCTGTCTTTGTTTAACCCAAGTTAATGGTCTTTCAGCATCCTGAGCAGTATTAATTCCAATACTGTCATATGTAAATGTTTCTAATAAGTCAGAAGCAACGATTCTCTTACTTGTTCTTTGGAATTGATCAATATCAAGTGGATCAATTTTGTTCTCCTTAATCTGTACAATATCACCAGGCTTCAATGACTGAACTGGATCAACAGTTTCAACGTCTCTCTTAGATCCTCTAAAGTAGAATACAGAACACTTAGAGTTTGGTTTTGGTGGCTCACTAAAGATAACTCTACTACCTTTGAAAACGTAAGAAGATTGTGGAGTTTGTAGAATATCATTAATGTAGATAAAGATATTATTAGTAATATCCATATCACTACCAGGCAGAGTCTTAAGACTTAAGATTTCTGTAGTACCAGCAGTTGTTACAGATAGAGTAAATTTCTTACGTTTTCCGTTGAAGAAAGCAGAAATATCATCAAATAAGATGAACTGGCCAGGATAGAATCCTGAGAAAGTATCATTTTCCAATTCCGTAACTGTTAACTGGAATTCAGTTAAAATACCGACTCTAGGATCACTAGAGATACCACTAACAGTCAATTCTTCATCAACTTTGTAGGCAGTTCCCTCTTCAAGAATGTCAAACTCTCCAATCTGACCATCAACGTTAATACGGAAATCTATTTTAGCATCTGTTCCAAGACCACTTGCTCCAGAAATATATTCAAGTTTTTTATTAAAATATGGATTAGGTTGTACAATATCAACAAATATTGGCTTGTCTATTCTACCGCCTCTCTTAAATAGAGCCCTTTCTGTAGTTAATCCAGCATCTACTCGGAAAGATGCAGCATCTAATTTTTCAATAACATCAAATCCAGAGAATCCTTGTTCAATAGAAGAAGCAACTCTCTTACCTTGTTGTGAAAGTCCACCTCTGTTGTAATTGTGATCTACAGTAGAAATACCAACATTAACAACATAATTGTAGTCGTCAATAATTTTATCAACAAATGTACCACCAGATGCATAGTCTACTCCACTTGCTGAATTATTAAATTCTCTTGGAGCAATAATAACGCCCTGAATAGTACCACCAGAATTGTAATGTGTTGGAACAGTACTTATACCAACATTAACCTCAATGTTATTCGCATCTATAACTCTGTTAACCAGTGTTCCATTATACCAAGGATCTCCACCTTTAGGGTAACCAAGTGAAGTTGCATTACCATCTCTAGAACACTTGAAGTATATTGCCTCATTTGCAAGTTTAACAGTCTGAACCATCTGTAAACTATGAGCACCAATCGCCATAGTCATCACACCAACAGACTCTTGGTAGTCAGCATGAACAACATCAAATTTAACTTGAGTTGTTATTCCAACATTCAAACTAAGTGTGTTTGATGTTATCTTCGTTGGTAATAGTCCAGCAGAGTGAGCTGGATCATCAATATTCGCAGCACCACAATTTAGTGTGATTGTAGTATCACTTGTCGATCCAATAGAAACAATCTTATTGTGAATAGGATCACTTGTACGAGGATAAGTGTGGTTTGAAGCATGTTTGTCCAAAGCACAAGTGAATGTTAATCCATTTGTGGATATTCCTACATTTGCATTATCATTTACAACAAATCCATGACCAGAACCAAGTGTTAATTCTAATTCACCATTTACATCGTTATAGTCAGCACCAGTAACATTATAACCTACGTTAGTAGTAATACCACAATTAATTGTTATTGTTGTACCTGTTACTGCCTTAATTCCAACTTGTTTGTTATTAATTGGGTCAGCATCACGAGGATATGCATGATTAGTTGCATGTGCATCTCTAGCACATGTCATTGTAATTGAACGAGTATGAATACCAACAGTATTATTTGCCTTCTTAAGACCATTAGATTGAGACCCTGAGAAGGTATGAACACCGACACTAGTAGAAGGAGTTTCCTTAAGTACCTTAACTGAGAATGTGTTGGTAGTTGTAGTTAATATTGGTAACCAAGTATTATGGAATGGATCACTTGGACGAGGATATGAATGGTTTGTAGCATGAGTATCAATTCCACATGTAAATGTAATTGAATCGGTGTCAAACTTAACATATTCTCCAACTTCCCATCCATGACCAGCCACAGTACAGGTCATAATACCTGCATATGGGTTATAATCTGCATTAGTAACAGTTGTTTGAGATTGTGCTAGTAATCCATGTCCAGCTCCAACTGTTAACTCAATATCTCCTGTTGCAGGGGCATATGTTGCAGTTGTAATACCACTAGAAACGATTGTAGATACACCAACATTAACTGTGATACTATTGACAGTTGTTGCTCCAATTGCAACGTTTGTAAGTCCATGTACAGGGTCAGATGATCTTGGATATGCATGATTTGTTTCATGATTATCTCTTTCACAAGTTAAAACAATACCGCCCGTTGCAATTCCAACTGTATTACTACCTGCAATCAAACCATGTGCAGAAGCAAAGTTCAAAACCATATTACCTGTAACGGCATTATAAGAAACATTATCAGGAGTTAATTTTGTGCCAGTCCAAGAACCAACATGAATTGAATTTGCAGCAGCACTGACAAAATTATGTTTGTAATTACCACCAGTAAATGCAACACCAGCAAGAGAACTTACATAGGTATGTGCATAGTCTCCACCTTTAAGTACTGTACCAGATGTTGCACTAACGAAAGTATGTGCGTATCCTGGCCTTGGATATGCATGTTCTGTGGCATGTTGATCCATGTCACAAGAGAATATTAATGCATTAGTAGCAATACCAACACTTGTGGCAGTAGTTAATCCATGAGAACTATCAGTTGTAAATGTGACAATACCAGTAGAAGGAGTGTAACTAGATGTGGTTATGTTGTATCTAACCTGAGTCGTTACACCAACATTGAAAGTAAAGGTATCAGTTGTTGAAGTTAATATACCAATTTCCTTATTATTCAGTGGATCTCCAGTATTTGACTTACCAACAAAGAGTGTTACTGTGTTAACAGTTGTAGCGCCAATAGATACATATTTGTTGTGTATGGGATCACTATTACGAGGATATGTGTGAGTAGTTGCATGTGAATCTCTAGCACATGTAAATGTCATTGAATTGGTAACAATACCAATTGATTCGCCAACTAAAAGTCCATGATTAGGAATGGTCATAACCATTGATCCTGCTTCAGGATCATAGATTGCAGTACTTATATTAAATGAAGCACCAGAAGTAAATGCAGCACCAGCTGTTGCACCTACAAATGTATGAGCATAACCTGATCTTGGATATGTGTGATCAGATCCATAATTGTCTTGAGAACACCTAAAGGTGTAAGAATTAGTTGTTAAACCAATAGTATCTCTAGCAATCTTTATATTATTGGTTATTGCATTTTCAAATGTATGAACATAATCACCACCTGCAATAACAGAGTCAGCAGATGAAGAAACAAATATATGATCAGATTGGTTAGAAGACTTACCAACATCTAGTGTAATTGTTGTATCAGTTGTAGCTGTTATCTTAACTGCAGTATTGTAAGCAGGATCTGGGCCACTGATAGAAGTTGCTCTAGGATAGAAGTGATTTGTAGCGTGATTATCTTGACCACAAGTAAACTTAAAGGCTCTTGTCTTAAGTTTTACTGCATTTCCTTTCTTAAGATAATGTTCACCAATATCTACAGTCATCAATCCTGTGAATGG
>Ga0208749_1000043_pt1 | contig 26659 bp, 57 predicted proteins | sample Knorr_S15_td_DCM_FD_185601 | JGI IMG/M metagenome (GOLD analysis project Ga0208749, IMG submission 185601) | Marine microbial communities from Southern Atlantic Ocean transect - Knorr_S15_td_DCM_ad_63m_LV_B (SPAdes) (version 2) | ecosystem: Environmental > Aquatic > Marine > Oceanic | place... | reverse complement strand
ATTTATAATAACGTTATCAGTACTAAGTCCTGATAGATTAATATTATTACTATTATTTTGGGCGATATTCAATTTAATACCATTTGCATTTCTACCTCCAACAATTTTAGTGGAAGCAACAGGAACTTTACCACCCATTGCAAACTTAGGAGCGATTGTGAAAGATGGATTAAAACTACTACCACTACCAGTACTGATTATATTAGTAGTACCAGCATTAAATGTTGGTGATACATAACCTCCAGATTTAAATGTTGGTCTAATTGATTTAGATGAACCAGAAGCAGGAAATCTACCAAAGTTTATAGCATCTAAGAAACCTGGCATTGTTTGTTCCATACCAGCAGTTGCTTTCCTATTCAAAATATACTCTCCACCTTCTGCTTCTATAGGAACTCCACCACCACTATGTCTAGGACCAGTTAGAAGTCCACCCTTTTCCGCTTTGTTATTTGCTCTACTACCATATATTTCCTCATCACTTTCTTCATCACCTGAAACCAATCCAAATAGTTTTTTTATTCTTCCAAATACATTAGAAGTAATTTCATTAAAGAAATTTGGTATAGTCTCGGTAAAGAAACTAGTTACTGGATCAAATAGATTACCAACCGTTTCAGTTAGTTCATCAAGCATATTTGGTATAGTTTCAGTAAAGAAATTAGTTACTGGTTGAAAGAAATCACCGACAGTTGAACTTATTCCAGCAAACATCTCTGGAAGATCTACCAAAAGCCAATTCTTTAAATCATCAAATAGTTTTGGTATACCTTCTGTAAATACTTTAGTAATAGTATCTAACTGTTCTTGAAATGCTTCTTGATCAAACCATTGAAAACTGAAGAACTCTCCAAGTTTAGTAAAAGTATCTTTAACTAATTGAACACCTTCCTGAAGTTTATCTACAGTCCATGTGAAACCTTGACCAATTGCTTTTCCAACATCACCAATAAACTTCACTACTCCCTGAAAAAATGCAACAAAATCAGTAACCTTCTGTTGATTAGCTGGATCACCCAACCATTCTAACAATTTAAATCCTACAAATGCCTTACCAAAAGTCATTAAGAAATCAAATATACCACCAGCTTTTTTCTTAATGCCCTTCATTAAAGGACCATCTTTCTTTTTCTTTGTTTTTACCTTACCTCTTTCTTGTTTGCTTTCCTCTGAGTCTGCAGCATCTTTATCTATTTCTCTTGCAGTTCCTAAGATTCTATCATGTAATCTACCTATCGCATTATTCTCAAGAACTAATAACTTCTCTAAGTATTCTTTAACCTTAACTAAATGATCTGTTAACTTTCCAGCAGCACCTTTAGATCCACCATCACTATCACTTCCCGCTGGTAACGCAAGTCTAGCAGCAGTTGGTGCATCCTGTTGTTTTTTTGTACCTAATGTAAACCCTTTAAATCTTGCTTTCCTTTCTTCTGGCGAAACATATTCACCACTCGACTCAGTACCATCTATAATATCTCTTCTATATTCATTAGAAGTCTTACCAGTCATACCTTTGGCGAATTTTTTCATTCCGCCAGCAGTAGTCTTCTTAACCGCTTGTTTAGCGGTATTAGTTGCAGCTGATTTTGCTGTTGATGTTAAGAGACCTTTAATCATTGTGACTGATTTTGATTTTTAATCCTTTCGTTTTCTTCTTCAATATAATCAGCGAGTTGTTGGACATAAACTTCTCGTTCCCATGGCAACATATTTTCAAGTGTTTCAAGACTCCATTTATGGTGTTGAACCATTACGAAATTAGTTTTATAATAATTCTCTAACGATTCATGGGCCAACACTAATCGAAAAAACTTGCTAGACCCTCAATAACCACTTCAGATTTCACTCCTGTATTAGGATTAGTAACATCAACTTTATGACTTAGCTTAGGCATAGTCTCAAAGAAGTCTTGTATCTTCTGGAACTGTTTTGTATCAAAGGTATCCAAGAATTCTAATAGTTCTTTCTTAGAGAAACTACTTGCTTCTAAGACATCTTCTCCTTCAACAACCTGAGATATACAATCAATTGTCATTTCAAATATAGTATCAACCTTCTGTTGATTCTCACCAGTAATATTATTCTTAACAAACATTTCCATGCTTGGATACTTCATAACAACACCTATGTCATCTGTTAATTTTATAACAGGATCATGCTTATCATCTTTCTGTATCTTAATATCTTCAACGTTAACAGAGACTTCCACCTCAGTTTCTTCATCATCAGGACAAATAACACTTAATGTTATCTCTTCACCAACAGACTTACCCCTAATATTAAGGAACAAATATTCAATATCAAATACAGAAAGTTTATCTACACTAATACCTCTAGTAAGAATACAATTCTTGAGGATTTGTTTAACAGCACTCTGCATCTGTTTTTCATCTTCTGATTCCATAGCAATCAGAAGTATCTTTTCTTCCTTGACAAGGAAAGGTCTATATTTAACCTTTCTATTAGAAGATGGTAAGATCAACTCATAGGTCGGACTGTTTAACTTAGGTAATGGCATTATAAAAATAATATATTATAAAAATATTTATACAAGTTTTTTGAACTTTACTATTTAAATACTAATGAGGATTTATCTTGAGCATTTGAGGATTTATCTGTGTCATCTCTGGCAGTGGAACTAGGTACAATGCTTTCATACTCAAAACCTACTGTTATCTGAGTCATAGAGGATGATTCATTACTCAACTGAGTAGATGATATAGTTGAAGGAAAAGCATTAATCATCTTAATAGCATGTACTGGAAGAGATTTAAAGAAACCAGTAGTAGCATCATCCTCTTCAGAACCTCCTACTTTGCCAGGTATAATATCTTTCTCCAACATCCTTGATGCTTTGGGATTGTTTTCTAATTTTCTTAAGTTTATTCGTGATGAATTACTTCTTTCATACTTATACACAGTAATATCAGAAACATAATCATCTTTATATCTTGTTCGTAGAACATTTCTCGGAGATGATAGAACGAAACTTGTTCTTGTATGTCTAGAGTATGGATATATCATATCAGTCCACACATCAAATACTTTTCTGATCAATGAAGTAGAATCTAATATAAATGTTATTGAAAATTCACTGAACACAGCACCATAAGCATATTTTAACTGTGGTGTATTGGTTATTCTATACTCACTAGTAGACATATTAACGCCAGGCATAGTACACTCAGTAGTATACAATTTCATCAAGTCCAACGCAGAGTCCATTCCACTACTACCATCAGCTAATCTAAATGTACCTCGAAGTGTATCAGATAACTTACTACTAGCTGGAAGATCTATTTTGACATCATAAAGGTTCGCTAAACTAAAACCATGAGAGGTAAAGTTAGATTTGAATTCATTAAAATTTGTTAGTGTCATTGTTTAGCCCCATTCCAGACAGCCAGTTTGCTCAAACCACCAAAATCCTCCACGGGTAAGAAAGCAGCAGTCTTATAGTCAGCACTATTTATCACAAACATTGGTGTTTCCAAACCTTCAGTCAAATAACTATGGAAAGATCTAATATCTATCCTAGGCATTGTTCCATTTTCTAACATAGCAACTGTATTTAATCTATCCCTAAGATTTAAATAATGTAAATTATATCCTTTAAATTGTAGACCACCTTGAGTTACATACACCAAAGGCCACCTATCATAAAAATTTAATCTCTCTGCATAAACTGCTTTATACTCAAACAAATAAAGTGAGCCTGGACTAGGAACCATAGTCTCTTCTATCTCTGCAAGATCCTCAAACAGATCACTCTGTTTAAAAACTTCTCTCACAGTCTTCTTATACCACCTATAAGAACGTGGTTCATCTCCTGCTGCTTCTTTTACTATTGAAAATACACTCATACCTTAAGTTCATCTTCGGTTATTATCTTAAAGTGCCACCTTCTATCTTGACAGAAATTATATGCGGCTTCCCACTTAGCTTGATTCTTGGCAAACTCACTAACCTCATAGATATATCTCTTTGTCTGTCTCTTTTGTTTTGCTGGTGGTTTAGTTTGTCTCTTAGGTTTCACTTCAATCAGGTATCTTTTAGTGACACCATTAGATTCTTTTATTTTCATATAAAAATCTGGGAAATACCTGTGTACTCTATTATCTAATGGAGATCTGTATGGAATTACAACCTCTTCACTACCCCACTCTAAAATATTAGAATTGGAATCACAGTATTTCATAAACTTTAACTCCCAAGATGATCGGAAAATAATATTTCGATAATCACCTCTATACTTTCCAATATTCCTCGGAGTAAATTTGCCCTTCAAAGTATACATATATAGCTATAGAGAAATAGCGGTCTCAGTAGTATTTAGATATGACCACGAAAGTATACAACCCACCAGAAGAAATAACCCCAACAGATGCACCTCTGCCATCTCCACCAATTAATACAGGACCTTCTAATTCATTAGGATCTGTATCACTTGGCGGCAATTTAAGATGGCCATCATCATTTGGACATGATTATTTACAGATAGATATAGTAGAATTTCAAAAGACAGGTGACTATCAGTTCCAAGTTACAGGTGCTGGATCATCAAGTAGTCCATCCCAAACAGAAAGTAGTAGTGCAGTTAATAGTTCAGGATTTTCATATTCAACATCTCAATTAAGTCAAAACACATATTTAAGTAATACACAATCGAAAAAAAGAGGTAAAGTCTACGAACGAATTCAACTACCTGTACCAGCTAATGTAGGTTATAATGACAGTCCAAAATACAATGAAGGATCTGGTATAGCAGGAAAGATTCTACCATCACTTGCAAAACAGATGGCAAACTCAGGTGAAGCAGCTAATATAGCACAGACAGTTCAAGCAGCTGCATCTGCTGGTTCCCAAGGACTTGTAATGAGTGTGTTAGATAAACTGCCTGGTTTAGGTGGTGGTGCAGCACAGATTACTCAAAATGGTTTTGGTAAAATTCTAAACCCATACACCGAACAAGTATTTGGTGGTGTATCAATGAGAACATTTAACTTCCAATGGAAATTAGTTCCAAGAAATGATAGGGAAACAGATTCAATTAAAAATATTCTTAAAATATTAAGAGCAAGATCTTTACCAGATTATGCTGCTAGACTAGGACTTAAGAGTGGTTCTGGTGGTAATCTTGATGCTGGAAATATTTCTGATCGTTGGTTGACTGTTCCTAAGATCTTCAGATTAAAGTGGAGAAATGGAGATAATAATTCTGAAATAGATGCTCTTCCTAAAATCAAACCATGTGTTCTGACAAATGTAGACGTTACATACACTCCAGATAATATCTGGGCAACTTATGAAGGTGCAAATCCAATTGCATATGATTTAACTTTAGGATTTACTGAGACTGAAATCATTACTCAATCTGAAGTACTAGGAGCAGGATACTAAAATGTTTTTCGATTCACAACCAAATTTTTTATACCCAGATTTTAAAGTTAAAGATAACTTTAAAGTATCTAAAAATTTCTTTCGCAGAGTAAGATCTAGAGATAACTTCAACAGTATATTTTCATCCTCTGTACCATATACTATTACTCCTGGCGAAACTGTAGAACAAGTTTCATACAAAGAGTTTGGAGATAGTAAATGGTATTGGACTATCTTATTATTGAATAATATTCTTGATGTTAATAAAGAATGGCCTCTTGCTTCAAATGAATTAGAATTATATATTAACGAAAAATATGGTGATGCTATAGACACTCCTAGACACTGGGAGACAAAGAAAGTTACTGATAATACTTTAGGTGTAGTGTTAGAACAAGGAGTTATCGTTGAATACTATGAAGGAACTACCGCTCAACAAGCATCTAACTATGTTCCTACATGGAATTTTGAATACTTTACTCAGTCTGGTGGTAGTCCTAATACTCAAGTAGTTAACACTGTTCCTGCTTCATCAGGACTTTATAAAGTAACTAATAGAGAATGGGAGTATGAAGAGAATGAAAGAAAGAGAGAAATTATAATACCTAGACAACAATACTTAGGTTTATTAGAAGATGAACTAGAAAGCTTATTGAGATACGATACAAAATATAAAATGAGTCCAGATGGTTTAAGAATATCAGAACCAATCAATAAGTAAAAAACCTTTTAGACAAAAAAATGCCCCGATTTTTTTTCGGGGCTTTTTTTTATTCAATTGTCAAATTGGTTTACTCTTCAGCAAGTCTTGAGAAGTAAGACATGACATCTTCCTCATCACTTGGAGTAGAAGCAACTGCTGCTGTTACAGATGGTGCAGGACCACGATTGTCATCCTCATCAGCAACCTCTTCCGCTACAGGTGCAGCAACCTTTCTAGCATTAAGAACAGTGTTCATTCTCTTCTCAAGTTCTTCATATGTTTTGAAGTTCTTAGCATCAGTAAATGCTGTAAGAGAATGTTGTGACTTGTAGATAGACTCTAACTGATCATCATCAAATCCACCAAGAGGAGATACCTTATCGAACTCTGACTTATCATAGTTCCAGTACCCATCCAACTTACGAATCTTTAATTTAAAGTTAGCACCTTTCCAGAAATCAAATGGATTGATAGGTGTCTCGTCAGCAAATGCAGGTTGCATTGCTTCAATTATCTTATCATGGATCTTCTTACCATACTTGTACAAGAATACCTTACCCTCATTCTCAGGATGTAAAGGATCTTGAACAACATAGATGTTACTGTAGTAAGAAAGCTTACGCTTCTGTTTACGAGCAATATCTTTATCACGATCAGAACCAGAGTTCCATAACTGGCGATTAAGATCACCAACTGGATCAGACTTAGCGATAGTTGTTAATGAATTCTCAATATACCAACCGCCTGGTCCTTGGAAAGCATGACTAAAAAGTTTTGCCCAAGGAAGATCTTCTCCTTCAGGAGCAGGTAAGAATCTGATTACAGCGTAACCATTACCTGACTTATCCATCTCAGGTTTCCAAAGATTTTCATCTCTATTATTTGACTCACCAGATGAAACCTTCTCTAGTTCCTTGGTTAATTTTTGAAATGCAGAAGCAGAATCACGCTTCAATGCAGAAAAAGACATTTGTGTTCTCCGTATTTGTTTGTATTTGGCTTAACTGTTAGATTATAACATAGTTGCTGGTACTCGTCAACCATTCTCAAGAAGATCTATTGCTCTTTCAACATCTGCCTGCATAGTAACGAAGCATTCATCCACATCACCATTATCATATCCCAATAGTCTTGCAGATTGTTTTAAATATTGTATAAATTCAAAAGCATCATCCTCTTCAGAATATTTTGCACGAAAGTATAAAACCTTTTGTAGTTCTATAACCCTAGCAACCTTCTCTAAGTATTCTATTTTATCTTCATTATCTAATGTAGTTCCTCTCGCAGATAAATCAACCAATCTTTGATAGACTTCAAATAATTGAACTGACTCAGCTCTTATGATAGGATTGTCAAAAAATGCCATATTCTATGCTAATTTTTCCATCAGGATACATCTATATTTATGTCGATCTACCTGAAGAAATGGTTCGTACTTTACTACTCTTGTTCTTGTATCAGGCCATACTACAGGTTCCTTTATATGTTTATCAAAGTCAGGAATATATCTTAAAATCTTATTTAAAATTACTAGTGTTTCCAAGGTAACTCTATCACCATAATGAGCTTGTAATAAGATAGGATGACTACCAGATTTACATTGAAATATCTCTTCAAACTTACAAATATCTAATAGATATTCAATATCATTTTCAAATATAAATGACATACTTTGAATCCTTTTCTTCCAAGCAGTATATACTTTGGAACTATGAACTGATATGTCACCAATCCATGTGTTAGTATTATCTACAAAATGTGATACGAAATATTGTACTACAGTATCCTTATCAAATTTTGCAGCTAATTTCTTAAAGAAATATCTATCCTTTCTCTTATCAAATGCTGATTGAGATGCTCTAGATTTACCATTGAAAGTAAAATAGTTATAGTTATCCTTCGTAAAGTGTAACTTTAACGCTAAGTAAGTTTTGTATACTTCAAACCCTGTCACAGTGGCAACTTGGCTCTTGTTGTTCTTTTAATACAATTCAATCTTTGTGCATCAGCACGAATCTTTTCTTTAAGTGGTTTGGAAATAAGTTTGTTAACTGTATCTACTTCAATTTGATTTTCGTCACAGTAACAAATAATTGCCTCAATGTAATTGAGTTCTCCTTTACAACTTAGGACAATCTTTTCTATCTCCATTGAAAATTTAGCAGCAGTTAAAAACTTACCGTCTAATAAATTTTCTAGTTCATCCTTCTGTTGTTTCATTAAATTGTTTCCAGTCCTTGATGTATTGCACAAGTAGTCTAATAAATTTGGCCTTGTTGTATTCTTCATAGATTTCACATTCTCCATTTTCACAGGACATAATAATTACTAATTTTTTAACAGTTAAACCTGTTAGTTCATACAACATACACGCATATGCGGCTGCTTGTACAAAGTATCCTTCAATCCACTGTCTAGGTTTTGGTTCCTTTGAGGTCTTGAAGTCCACAATGGCGAGTTCACCATTGTATTCTGCGATGCAATCGACTGTTCCTGCTACGCATAACTGTCTACTATATAGTGGTTTCTCCAGAGCGTATATATTATCAAGATTATTTAAGAAAGGTTTAGAAATCTTAAAAAGAAAATCAGATAATGGTTGAACATCTGGAAGATCTAAGTTTCTTAGATAGTGTTCAGTTATAGTATGAGTATCAGTACCACGACTAGCAGCACGTCTAGAGATTTTGTTTGCTTCTGCTGATCCAACCTTACGGCGCCATGCAGCAATAGATTTTCTAGATTTATGACTGGTAATAGATGTTATGGATGGAAGTTTTTTATCTCCGAGTTCATAATATCTTGTACCATTAATAGTAACTCTACTCAATGGAGTTACATCAATTTCACAGTGATTAAACATTACAATCCAGCATTAATTTTGGCTATTAGATAATTTCTAATCAATCCAGAACGAACAATATCAGGTATACCAAATTCAGTTACACCAAACTCTTCCATAGTTCTAATAATACCAAGGAAGTTATACACTCCGTTCCTTTCATTAGTCTTCACTAAATCAGATTGTAAGGCATCGCCAGAGAAAATAATTTTAGCATCCTCTCCAACTCTTGTCATTATACTATCAAGTTCGTGAAAATTCAAGTTCTGACATTCATCAACGATAACAATTGCTCTATCTAATGTAGTACCACGAATAAAACTTGTAGACCAGAATGAAATAGTATCTTGAACCTTCAAATTATTATAAAGATTCTCGAATGAATTATCATCTGGCATCTCAAACATATATTGAACCATATGTTTGTATGGTATCTGATATAAGAATGACTTATCCTCATGGTCGCCAGGCAGGAAACCAATCTCTCTTGTTGCTACAAGAGATCTTACAATATAAATTTTATCATAAGGAGTCTTCTCATCTAATACAGCCTTTAAAGCAAGATACAAAGCAACAAATGTTTTACCTGTTCCAGCAGCACCATACAGATATAAATTTTTATCGTTAGCCCAATCAGCAAATACCTTATCTTGAGCAGGAGTTAACGGCTCAATATTCAAAAGATACTGAGAGTTAATTGGTCTTTTCTTTTTTAAAACTTTAGATGAAGTATCTGATAAAGACTTTTTCTTTGTTCTCGGCATAATTAGTAAGAATGAGGATCGAATGTGGCGCCTGGATGATGATTTTTAATATTAGTTAAAACATCTTTAAACCCACCATCAACCTTTGCTTTCCAGTGACCTACTTCTCCACATCCAGCAACACCTTCTTGCCAATCTCTCTTCCAATCAGGATTGTCTTTATACCACTGATCAATCTCATGTATACTCATGGTGACTTCTTTTTTCTCACCAGTTTCTTTATGAATAACAGGATAAATTGCCATAATAAATTAATTGTTACAAAAGTATTTAGTCATAACCAATCTGGTTTTCGGGATGGGTCACGAAGATAATTAGATGCAATCCAAGATTTGGCGCTAAGGTAATCTTTGTAAGCTCTAAAAGTATCAATCCTTGTGTTATGTTTAAGCTCATCAGGCATAGCACGGGTAAAGGACTCGACCATACAATGGCATGTAATAACTTGTCCAGAATTTTGATGAAATGTTTTCTTTGCTTCAAATAATGCCTTATGACATGCATGAAGTTTACCATAACGATGATTGTATTCATCAACTAAGGCACATCCATGTTGGATTAACCAAGCAAGATTATAGTAATTCTCAGCAGCCCACTTAGTACATGGATGATTCCTGAATGTACCTTTAATAGTGTTGTAAGGTGTACCATCCTTCTTAAGGACATCACCCCACCCACGATACCATTTAGAGTACACTAAGGAAATCATCTGACATGTTTCCACTGGCATCTTAACGATATACTTATCAGGTAATACTATTGCTGATGTTTGTGGATCTGGACTAGTTACAAAGATATTCATTTAAAATTAAAAAGAAAATCATTAACTAAAGATTCTGCTCTTTCTTTTCCAAACTTAGAAGCAAGATAACCTCCTACTGGATCAAGTCTGGTCATATAAGAATCAAAATCTTTATAGACACTTGTGTCATTACCATTTGGTTCAGCCAATTCTACCATATTTTTGTACTTAGTCAAGTACTTGACAAACATATCAAGATACTCATCAACCTCATTAGGTTTACAGTATCTTACAAAGATATTATCAGAGAAGTGATTACCCTTTTCAAAGAAACGATAGTCCTCTGTACATACTGGCAATCCTTCCACACGATATGGATATTTCTCTTTAGGGTGTTGAAAATCAAAAACAACAATGACCCTCTTCTCATTGAAGGCCATTAGATCCATACCAAAACAAGGAAGGTTACTCCCTGTCTTTGGATATGCTATGCAGTTAAAGATGTCAACATTCTTACCATCAGTTATATCCACCTGTCTTGATTTAATGAAGTGTGGATGTGAATGAGTAATAGCATTCAAATAGGTTCCTTTACCTTCCCAACTTGCCCATGTTTCTTCTATCTTCATGGGCAACATTGATCTGTATGCACTAATATAATTTTGCCAAATTGTCATGGATCAATGTACCTTCCTTCTTGTGATTTGTAATTAGCAATCATATTATCTTCTGTTGCTTTCTGTTCTTCTTCTCTACGATGTTTAACATATTTTAATTGAGGCCAATCACATTCATAACATAATAACAATGTATGAATCATTTTATGTGGATCATTCTTTGCATACTGGCACTTTGGTTTTGGGCGAACACCTGTTTCAATAGTAATGTATCGTGGGTTATCAGGAAATCCTTTTTTCTTTTCTTCGGGTTCACCTACAAAATATACCCACCCTTCATCTCTCAACATACCTGTCCAAGATTCTCTTTCCCAGATAACATAGTCACCTATTTGTGGATGGTATTCCATTCTAATGCCTCAGATACAATTGGAAACTGTTCTACAAATATTTTCCTACATTCTGCAACAACATCCATGTGTTCTTTCTGAGTACCATGTGCAGATCTTAGATCAATATAATGAATCCATGAACGTACACTACCAGTCATATACAAACGTGTTGGTGTAGCAAGAGGTAGTACAAACCGAGCACACTCTTTAGCAATACCTGCTTCAAGCATCTCTTTGTATAGATGCATACCATCAACAAAATGTCTTTGCATCTTTAATTCAAAATCTTGAACCACAAATGGATCAAGATCATCTATAGAATTCTGTCTATTCTTTGTATCCTGCCTTCGTAATTTTGGCATAGGAATTTCCTTACCTAACAAACTACTGTCGGCATATCTCTGACTAAATTCCTGAAATGTAAATGATCTGTGTCTTAGTATCTGTGCGGCAAGTCCTCTGGTGGTATTAATCTCCACCGTCATATGTGCCTGTTCAAAGACCGACCAATGGCCATGCTTTACGCAATAACCTAACAATCCAGCTACCTTTGGATTCTCTTGATTGTTTGGGTTGCTGACTCTCGCCACGTACCCCATCGTCTCCTCCGCTTTCGGAGTTACGCTTACTAAATTCACTTGATTCATACTTTTTTCTCAGTTTAATACGATGTTTTACAAGTTTAGCGAACCTTACTTCCTCATCTGTATACCAGTCAGGATGTTTCTTAGCCATTTTTATTATCTTCTTTGCTGCCTTCTTGTCCTTCATTCTCGTTGTTGCTTTTTCTTCTTTTTTGGCGGCGTTGCCGTCCTCGCTTTCCACAACGCTGGGTTTATTCTTCCTTCGGATTGTTTCATCCATTGGAAACCCTTTTTATATTTGTCATAATAATGATCAAATAATTCTACCTGCGTTCCAGCCATACTAATATCATGATGAAGTGCTCCATCATCTTTTTTATAACAAACTAAGAAAGCTGTGTAAGGTAATTTCTTATCTTGAGCTAACTTAGAATCACAGTCTTCATGAATTATCCTCATGAACGTTTGCCCCATTGGATATCAGGGTATGCTTCATCTACACATGCTTTAGTAATCTTATATTTCTTTTGAAGATTACCATCCTTAACCATAACAATTAAGTTTGCTTCATCTACATGTAGACCTTCTAGTAATTGAATAAACATTCTTTCTCTAGTAGCCCTGTTTAGAGTATCATTACCACCTTTAACAAAGTGATATAAAGTTCTATACTCTTGTAGAAGTCTTGTGTGTTCAGTACCAGCTGGTGCATCATTCGGAGTGAATGGAACATCACCTTCAGGAACCATACTAACAGCAGTTGTATCATAGTTCCAAATTAAAATTGAAATTAAAGCATCTGTTCTTAATTTCTTTAATAATTCAATCTTCTTTGGTTTTGTTTTAGCATTAGATACTTTCTGTAAAACTTCAGAAAGTAACATTTGGTTTTTGTCTAGATCGGCCATCTTAAAAGTCCTCCAAGTTATTCATTAATGAAACCAATTTGTGTTCAACAAAATAGTCAACAGACAATTTTGTTCTATCATTACTATTTAACGATCTAAATTCATCGAGAATTTTAACTCTTAAATCATCTGGAATACAATCCAAATCTATAAGAGTCCTATTTCGTTCATAGTTATCAAGCTTTTCTTTAGTATTACAGAACACAGATGGATCATCATAGATCCATTTCTGTAAGTTCTTTTTACTAATAGGTCGCTGTCTTTTATTAGTGACAAAAGTATCACCAGAGGATAAGAAATTGGGTATACCGTCACTCCTATCTCCTTTAATGATATGCTCTGCAATATACTCTATAGGATTGTGTCCATTAATAAAAGTTTTTTGTAGAGGATTGTACTGTGTCACAGTAGAAAACTTCCTTAGTTGAATGAAATCTTTATCGCCAGATAAGATAAGAATCTTATCTTTAGGGAGACAATGAAATTGATACTTACATAAAGCACTGATTATATCATCTGCTTCAGCACCTTCAACTTCCATGACAATATAAGGAAAGTTATCCCTTATCTCATCACGAATCTTATTCAAAATTTCAAAGATAGCATTCCAATCATGGTTAGATTTTTCTCTATCTTTCTTTCGGTTCTGTTTGTAAAAGGGAAAATAGTCTTTTCTCCAGTAGTGCTTACTATCATAACAGAGAACCATGTCACCATAATCTTCTCTGAATTTTCTATTGTAAGACTTTAATGAGTTCAAAACCATATGACGAACTAGACTTTCATCAAGTTTATCGCCAACCTTTATCTGCATCATCAAATTACTGATCATGCATTGGTTCATATCAACGAGAATCATAATTACTCTTCTTCAAGTTCCTCCTCATCTCTGTCAAACATAACTGTTAAGAGTTCTGTTTGGTCTACAGTGCCATCTTTATTCAACATCTCAGGATGAGATATTGCTTTAGCATATGCTGCATTATCAATGTATGCATCAATGTAGTCTTTGGCAATCCAAGCTGTCAACCCCCCTAAAAGGAAACTTCCTAGTGTGACTAGAACAACTATTGCTGTCATCATGGCATTACTCCCAATCTGTAATTATTTAGAGAGGAGAAGATTATTTCTCCTGTATTATAACATGTAAAAATTATTTGTCAAACCTCAATCAGTTTCCTATCCTTTAAAAAACTTATAGTGTCCACACATCCGCCAATAACTTCTCTAGTTCCGCCAGGAGCTATATCTACCTGTACCTGTGGAAACATTGATCCTTCACCAAAGACATCGTAGAACTGATCTTTAGTAAATTCTTTATCTAATTTATATACAACGTATCTCTGATTTGCCAATGATAAAAGCTGAACTACCTTTTCACAATACGGGCATCCATCCTTAGAAAAAACTGTAAAATCCATTCGTGAATATAAAAAATTATTTAGTTTGAATTTGTTCTGTTGTGTCGGATGTTCCCAACCACACACCAACAATAGGTATACCAATAAGTACAACCCTAAGAAGACCAGTAATGGCCAAAATTGCAATAGCAGATTTAGTTTGGTTTATCATAAGTAAAAATAGTAAGTAAAATAATAAGAGTTCCTAGTGTTACTACTGTTAAAAACAATTCAAAAGTAAAATGATGTAATAGTCCAGACATTTATTTGTTACATTTTGTAATATTTATAACAAATCATTGAGTGTAATGATACTACAGAGTTCTAATCCATGTTCTTTCATTGTCTCTACAGCACCTTCTTCACGATCTATAATCGTTACCACTCTATCCACACTGTATCCCGCTTCTCTTAGTCTCTGAACCGCTTTAAGAGCAGACCCACCTGTTGTAGTAACATCTTCTAGAACAGTAATCTTAGTCGCTTCTAGAGGTAATGGCCCCTCTATCCATGCACCTGTACCATGACCTTTAGGTTCCTTTCTAACAATCAATCCAGAACATTGCATAGTTAAAGCAACACCTGCAACTAAAGGATCAGCACCTAATGTAAGACCTGCTACAACGTTAGTGTTGATTAATTTCTTCATAAGGTATGTTATTAAATGTAATCCTTCACCATCTAAGGTTACTGGTTTACAATTAATGTAATGTTCACTTGTCTTACCAGAAGAAAGTTTAAATTCTCCTTTCCTATAAGCACGTTCTCTGATTAATCCAATCAATTCATTCTTATAATCCATTAGTAATCACCATCTAGTAATTTCTTTACCCATTGTTTTTGTCCACAATATCCATGAGCATCACCTGTTTCCATATTGTAATGTTCATTGATATGCATTACTTCTATCATCAGAAATACACCTATCAACATCATTGGCATATGCCATAAGGGATGTCCAAAGACTTCGCAGAACTCTTTATAGTAATCCTTAAATTTCATCTATGAATTTATAGGGCATTTTATATATGTGGTAGGTTCCTATCGCCGCTATTCCTGAACCTACCAAAGGGGAATACCGCAGTCTAGGTAGCGAAACCTTGACATATTAATTATAACATAAAAAAAGACCCCCTACAATGTAGAGGGTCTTATGTGTGTATTAACTAATCTAAATTAGAATACGAACTTAACACCTAGTTTAGCACCCCAGTCAACGATGTTGTCGCCAGAAGCGTCTTCACCATTAGAGATTCCACTTAGTTCACCATATGCAGCAAGATCTTCTGCAACAGCAACGGAAGCACCAACCTTACCAGAAAGTTCTGTATCTGTATCGTCAGCAGACTCAGAATGAACTAATGAAGGACCACCTTGTACATAGTAAGCAATCTTACCTTCGGTTCCAGTTGTTCCTTCGTATCCGATATGAAGATCTGTAGTTGCACCAGAATAGTCTCCATCAGGATATGATAGGTTGCTCTCTACGTTCACATATGGACCAGCAAAAGCTGCACCAGCGAGTAGGAATGGAGATGCTGCAACAGCAGCGATTGTTGATTTGATAGACATGTTATTTTTAGAGTGTCTCGCAAGGGAAAACCCTGCGGATGATAGACTGCCCCGACATGGGAGTCTGTTTTCATTCAACGCAGGGTTACGATTCTTTCGAGTCCTTTGTTTAATTCTTTATAATTGGCACATGTGCCAGTTATGATTTATTTATAATATCAGTTCTTTTGAAATATGTCAAGTGGTATATGTCACTTCTCTAAGTGGCACCAGCTTAACGAACTGTTCATTTAAGTTGTAGAACAACTTATAATTGGTAGTACTAACCCAATAACCAATGATATCATTGCCATCACAGTTAAAACCGTAGCCAGTTAATGGTTCATTAATACCATCAATTCTGAAGGTCTTTGTTTTAGACCCCAAGTATGTTGAGAATTTTTCATCGAGATTAATCATAGCGATGTCGTTTTCAACATATTTTACCATAAGGTTTTATTTTTATGAAGGCCCCATCTTCATCATCTGTCGCAATAGAAAACTCAAGTTCTACATCATGTGGCCACATTAGTTCCTCATATAAAGCATTGAGGCGATCCATATCTTCATATAGATCATTAATATGTCGTTGTTCTTCCATATTATTGTTCTTTTCTTTTATCTAGGCAAAGACAAAAGACATTAGACTAGGGTTTATAAAAGTATAAACTGCTAGAAGAGAAATGAAAATGACCTGATACATGGTAGGTAATAATACTCAACATATTATATAGGTATTTTTACTGTTTGTCAAGATCCCTTTCCATATGGGTTGCTAAATCATACTGTCTTTTAAGGTAAGCATACTGATTAGCTTCTTTAATCTTTTCTTCAATCTCTTCTCTGATCCTTTCAATCAAAGTCATGAATACTCTCCGATCCACCTATAGAAAATGGGTTGTACTTTGCAGTAGCAATCCTATACATTTTTTCATGAATAGTTTCTTCTTCCTCTATAGGTTCATCACCCAATTCAGGAAGCCATTCACCTACATCTGGATCATTATCAGTTGCAATTGGCATAGAATCTAATGGATTATATTTGTAATTTTTATCAAACCATTCATCATAAGGTAATTCTGGTAGAGGCATAGTTTTTTAAGACTATCTAGGCACCACTTGGAACTGGTACTGCCATTGGTTGTGTTATTCTAACACCTTTACCTCCATCTTGGTCATCGTCATCATCATTGATGGCACGAAGTATTAATTCTACTAAAACCAATGCAGCCATCGGGTAGAAAACCCAAAGAATGGCTGCAAATGGAGTTATTGTATTGGTGTCTACTATGAGATCACTCATGAGATATTATTCAGCGATTTTACTTACGAATAAGTATTTAGTTATGTAAAATATTGAAACTTGGTATAAACACCTACGACTGCCCAAAAGGCAACCATTGCAAACCTACCGTTTGCTCGGTTCCAAATTGCTACGTTAGTATTTTCCATTAGAATATGCCTGGAATGATTTGACCTGTGGTTGCATAAGCACCTAGTGCTGCAGTGATGCCTAGCATCGCCATCCAACCGTTAAACTTTTCTGCTTCTGGTGTCATTGTTTTTCTCCTTTTTGGATTGAGGGTTAAAAGTGACTCGCTGTGCGAGTGGTGTAAAGACCTTGGTTATCTAAAAGATACCAGGCATAACTTGTCCGAATAGGATATAGTTATGGATTGCTGCAAAGAAACCAATCATCGCTAAGCGACCATTTAGTGCCTCGGCATTTTTCCAGTATCCTTCGTAGTTTTCAACGTACTGCATAGGTGGTTCAGAAGCGAACATGTTCTGCTTACCATACTCAGTAGTTGTGTACTTCTTCATACTGGGAGTTGAAGTTGTCATTCGTTTGTAAAGAAACGTAACATAATTATATAGGAAAGATTAAATCTTGTCAAGAAACTTAACATTGTGGAAAACCGAACAATCAATCAACAACCCTGTCAAACTTCATGTGACCAAACCTGTTGCCCCAAACGATATCAGATTTATCATTGACATTAATACCAAGATCAATTACCCAGTATTCATTTTCTGACATACGGATATCACATAATTCATATGCCATTACTCCATTAACATCAACAATACATCCTTGTCCTGTACTCTTACCATACCAATGACCAGGCTCTTCTTGATAGAACTGAATGTCACAGTTATGTTTATATTCTAGATCCCATGTAAAACTTTTAGCGATAAGAAAGTTTTCTTTCTGCTCGACTTTAATTTTATATTGTTTGTAAGGATTACTTAGATCATGATTATAAGCCTGAGTACATGAGAAAAACCCCATACCCAAATTCTTATGTTCAATAACTACATGTGCAAATTCAGCTGGTCTTGAATAAGACTGTCTTTTATTATCAAATTTGCCAACAAAACATTTTATAAAGTGATTCATTATATGTCAGTGTGTTTATAATTTTCATAATACTCATCACCAGACTCAACATTCTTAAATTGATCTTCTGGAACCATGGCTATTAATCTTCCATCAGGTTGTTCAACCAAGAACATCTCTCCAGCTTCACATCTATCAAGATATTTCTCTGGATTTGCATCCATATCTGATTGTTTAATTGTTTCCATGATCAAAACTCTCTCTTGTCTGCATAATAATCACCCAATGCTCCACTCATTAGAGTTTCACTTATCTCACCTGCTGGGGTGGTAATGGTAGGTTCCACATGGTCATTCTTCTTACCAAATGGTATTTTGGTTACTGGAGCATGTGGATTTGGCATCTTTCGTACCATCTCAAGTACATCATCACGTATATCTAATAACTCATAAAAACATTTCTGGTTATGAGCACAACCTCTAAGTCTATCATCAGGTTTATGCAATGACTCTAGCATTAAAGTCTTTGCACGATCCCACTTTTCTAATGCAGATTCTTCCATAGGTATGTCAGGGTTTCATATTAGTTATAAGATCAACGAACCTCAAAGTTTTGCTTCCTGATTTTCCTTTTAGGTTTAGATAAAAGAACAGGTTTTGACTTCGTTGAGTCATCGGAGGAAGTTATTACAACAAGCGACATATCGTTTGCAGAAACAACATCACCATTTACACAAGCCATATTATCACATCCACAACATTTCATCTGTATCGAATGTGACACTACAGTATTGTTACAACTCTTGCATCTAATTTCTATCATTTGTCTAGCATGTTTACTACATCAGGTAATAATGTATGTTCTCTTCTTTGTATCCTTTGAGTCAATGTTTCTACAGTATCAGTTACTTCTATTGGTACTGCAGCTTGTTCAATGATCTCACCACCATCTAATTCTTCATTAACATAGTGGACAGTACATCCTGTAAGTACATCATTACTATCAAATGCCCTCTCTATGGCATTCAAACCTTTATACTTAGGCAATAATGATGGATGTATATTAATAATAGGACAATGAAATCCAGATGGATTCTTAAGGACTCTCATATACCCTGCTAATATAATAAGATCAACTCTCCACGCCTCGAAGAGTTTAACCATTTCATTCTCATGTTTATGTGATATTCTACAATGTGGTATACCTAATTTTACAGCTCTTTTAGCAGCACCACATTGTTTAGTGTTGTGTATCATCAACACAACTTCATGTTTATTACATGTACGAACTATGTTCTCGAAGTTGGTTCCGTTGCCAGAACACATAATTCCTAGTCTCATCTTTTTATCCACCTCGGTAAATAAAATACTAACCAAGAAAGAGTCCAGAAAGTTGCTAAAACAAGTACATGTAACAATCTAGGAGTGTTTACTATCAACCCAAGAGTTACAAGTCCCATCCAAACATAATCTAAAGTACCGTGGAATCTATACCATACATTCGCACCATACTTATCAATAAATTTCTGCCTCTGTCTTGCAAACCACGGTGATACATGACGCATCATAACAAATCCCTCATTGAGGAACATAACAGTAAATCCAATCCAGAAAATCATGTGTCAAACAAAGCATGTTTTGATGTACCAGCATTATCATTAGAGATATTTCCTATTCCAGTCTCTTCAGTTTCTTCTAGTTTATATTCCCAATCTTCTATCACAGTATTAGAAAGCATTCTATCAGATAGAAGATCCATCTGTTCTCTTGCTATCTCTTCTGTCTCTGCATCAAACCAGAAATCTATTGCTTTACCAATCCTCAACAAATGAGGTTTAAGTTTAGGGGCAACCATATGTGTATTTTTCATCACTGCATTACCAGCAGCATCAGATACAGAACCCCTCAACCTGACATGAACAAGTGCTTTAAATCTCATTTTTTAGTAGTGTTGCTGCGTGTTCTATTAATTATACTAATAAATTTATCACCAGCAAATGTGCCACCAAGACACACATCAATTTCATCACCATCCTTCCAGTTGGTTTCACCATTCATTTTGGTGTGAGTCATTGCTACTTGAATTTGATCAATTACTTTTTGTGTTAATCTCATGTGTTTAATACCCAAATTAATCTAATTATCATACAAGTAATTAGTATATAATAGGACCACATGATCCACATACCAATTTTATTATGCCTAGAACCACGTTTATAAGGGTGGACAGCTAGATGGGGAGATCTATCCCAGCCATCTACCATGTAATCTTTTGTATCAATCATAATGGTGGAAACTCACTTTCTACTTTAACATCATCACTCATAACTTCAAATTCTTTCATCAACCTTGCTACCTGTTTCCTATCAAGACCAGCAAGTTGTTGACAATTATCAAGACACTTGTAAATACATTCACGATCAGAAATGGGTCCTCTAATCTCCCATCCCTGATCGTCATAGTATTTTTTACCTTTAGTAACTTGTGCCTCTACGTGTCCAAGGTCTTGCCTTTCAGAAGGATTCTCATAATTATGTTCGGGCATTCTTCTGTTTCTCAATGAACTCTCTGAGTTCTGGACCTTCTTCCCATTCCCACACCTGATTGTGTTGTGGGTTCTTCTTTTCAATTGTATACGATTTCTTTTCTATTCTATCTGGGTTTAACTTCACCATCACAACTCCTTAGATATTATAGGGGGTGGAAGGAGAGAATTCATTTTACTCTCAAGTAACGGGAATCGCTAGTGTGCGATGTAAGGTTCATTACAACTTGAGTTCCCTTGGTCTGGGTTCTGGACAATGCCAGCGAGCACCACCTCTAACTCAATACTTTACCCCGCCTAATTCCAACAGGGTTCTTCAGTCACTTCCGTGTCAAGTCCGTCAACTCAACAAAATAATTATATACTATCTGCTTAGATTTGTCAACAACCTTTGTTTTAAACTCTTAACACGTTTCCTCGCATCACGTAACGCCTGAGGTTTCAGGGTACGCTTAGCCTCTTTCTTAGAATGGTGTTGCCAGTTTGGAGTTGTCATCGGAACCTACCAGAATAGTATGCCTTATAGTAACCTACAAGACCATTGTTAGTTACTTGCTTGCTACACCAGTCATCTGCACATTCATAAACTGATTTCATATCAGTACCAAATTGTGCTGTTAAAATTTTAAGAGCATCTGCTCTTTGTTTTAGTTTTGCTTCTGTTAAGCCCATGTAAATCCTTTTCTAATTTTCCAGTCGGCATACATTCTACCGTACATCATACCTTCATGTGACTTTAATGGTGATCCTGCTAGGATCTCCTTCTCCCTTTTAGATAATACCACACCATTCATAGTGGGATACTCTTCAGGAAACTTTTGGATTTCTTTTTCGATGTTGTTCATTTTCTAATTGGCGTTCAAATTCATACTTCATAGTTGAAAGACTCTGAGATAAGTATGGTTCCCATTCATTATCTTGTATTAAATCTTCCAAATGTGCTACATGTTCTAGTGCGAAGACTAATTTAGTTTCTAAGTTCATTCTCATATCAAACCCAACGAACCAGCGGTTATTCCAACCGCTACGAAAAATCCAAACTCCGCTAGGTCTCTCGACCCTGAAGGCATTGAAGTCAACAATAGAGACAGTGTGTGGATCATTTATTTATTATACAGAATATTTCCAGTTCAGTCAAGCATCGTGTGATAGCATTGAAACTGTAACAGTATTGTTATTTATCTTATTATATCTTAAACAAAGTTCATCACTGGCCTTGTGTTCCCACTGTTTATAGGCCTCTCCTAATGTCTTTGCATAAGACTCATTATTTACAGTTGACTGATCCAACAATCTCATTTCTTCTGCTACGATTGCTTTGATCAGGTGCGTTCTAGTTATCTTTGTCATTTAATTCTTCTAGTAACCCAACAAAGAACTCTGCATCTACAACAACTAAGGGCTTCTTATGATTCTTTTTCATAACTACGATTGGCTCGTAGTTGTTAGAGTTCTCTTTGGCTTGATTGTATGCTTCCCAGACATTCAACTTTTCTACATTCTTACACTCAATAGAGAAAGGAAATCTCTGTCTAGCAGCACGTGCCATAATTAAATCTTCACCACCAGCTCCCATTGATCGGGATTCTATATCTTCTGGATGGATATTCAGTTTTTCAATTAGCAAATTTCTAAACCACTTTTGCAGGTTTCTACCCTTTGCTTTTGCAGATTGGGGTTTCATCCTATTCCATAATAAGTAGTATTATTTATCGTAGATAAATTCTCTACTAAATTTTTCTATGATTCTTTCAACAACTGGTTGATCTGGTGTTCTCCATTTAAATGTCGTTCTCTGGTACTTCAGAGCGTCTATAACCAAGTTGGTTTCATGCTCTGATAAATTTATAATATATTCTTCATCTGAAGAACACCGTACACGGCTATGCATAATGATCCAACTCCTGATAATAATAAAAGTATTCCTAAGAACCCATAACAGTTCACAGTTTAAACCCTGAGAATGTATCTTTCTTAACGTCTTGTTTAATACCACCAACAACATAGGACTCAACCTCTGTCTCCTGTGGTGCTACCTGTAATCCTTTAGAACTAATCCAATGTTCTGTCCAAGGTAATGGATTATTCTTAACAGGAATATCATATAAAGGTTTCAAACCAATAGATCTTAATCTCTTATTAGCAATCCATTCAACATAAGATTGAAGTAACTTATCATTCAATCCTATCATACTTCCATCTTTAAACAAGTACTCAGCCCATTTCTTCTCTTCATTCACACACCTATCAAACATATCATATGTCCACTGATCTTGTTCTTTAACTATCTCAGTCATCTCTGGATCATCACCTTTTTTCCAATTGTTTATTATGTTTTGGGTAAGTGCAAGATGTTGATTTTCATCTCTTGCAATGAGGGATATGATTTTAGCACTCCCTTCCATAAGTTTGAGCTCACCGAAAGCAAAGCTGCAAGCAAAAGAGACGTAAAAACGAATCCCCTCAAGAATGTTAACATTAGCGACTGCCCTATATAAGTGTGTTTTTAAATCCTTTCTTGTCCATTCAGAATTAGGATGAGATCTCATATCATCCTTCCAAGCACTACTCTGACCATATTCCTGTGCATAGTTAATGAAGTTATCATATGACTCAGTAACACTAGCAGCACGTTCTAAAATTTTATCATCTCTAAGAATAGTATCAAATACTTCTGAAGGATCTGAGTATACATTCTTGATCACATAAGTGTAAGAGCGACTGTGAATCATCTCCATAAATGACCATACTTCCATACATGATTCAAGTTCAGGTAATGAACAATAAGGTAAAAAGGCCATGCCAGGAGCACGACCTTGTACACTATCAAGCATGATCTGATACTTTAAGTTAGAAGTATAGATATGTTTTTGTTCTGGTCTAAGAGTTGCATAATCAGCACGATCTTTCTGTAAAGATACCTCTTCAGGTCTCCAAAAATATCCTAGTTGAGACTTAGTTAAGTTCTCAAAAGCAGGATACTTATATGAATCATATCTTTGAACCCCTAATGGTTTACCAAAGAACATTGGTTGTTTTTTAGTATCAACTTCTTCAGTATTGAAGACAGTCATTCCTCTTAATGTAGACATATCAGATTTTACAGGATTCACAGTCATCAGCAGCCTCAATTTCAGATAATAAAGATTCTAATTTTTGTTTTGCATCAGTTATCTCATCGGTCTTTTGATCATGAGTATTCTGATAGTAAGATGTCTTCCATCCATACTTGTAAGTAGTTAGAAGATCACTAGCCATAACTGATACAGGAACCTCATTGTCAGGATAATGTTCTGGATTATAACTCCAGTTACCACTAATCGCCTGATCAAAGAATTTTTGAATTACTGCAACAACTTTAATATACCCATCGTTATTAGGCATATCCCAAAGAAGTGTGTAGTTATTCTTTAAGCTTCCATATTGAGGAACAATCTGTTTAAGAGGCCCTTTCTTCGACTTCTTAATGGACAAGTAATCTCTAGGTGGTTCGATTCCATTGGTTGCATTTGACACAACGGAACTGCTTTCCGAAGGCATTTGTGCCGACAGTGTGCTGTGCCGTAACCCATAGGATGCGATATCATTCCGTAGACTATTCCAATCATAGTTTAACTTATTAGGTACTATATTGTCAACATCTTTCTTATATGTATCAATTGGTAGTATCCCATCAGCATATTTGGTACGTCCAAAATAACCACATGGTCCTTTCTCCTGTGCTATCTGATTAGATGCTTTAAGAAGATTGTATTGAAATGACTCTGTAAGGTCATGAACCAACTTCCATCCCTCTGGATCATCATATTTAACACCTTGTCTAGCAAGGTAATGTGCTAACCCAATGTAACCAACTCCAAGTGACCTACGATTAATAGTACTTAGTTCTGCTGCTTTGACTGGATAGTCCTGATAGTCTATCAACTCTTCTAAAGCACGTACTGCTAAGTCACATAACTCTTCTAACTGATCAAGATTGTTTAACTTACCTACGTTAATAGCAGAAAGAATACATAAAGCAATCTCACCTTCACCATCTATATGTTGGATAGGATCTGTAGGTAAAGTAATCTCCTGACAGAGGTTACTCATGTTCACCTTATCCATAAAAGAACTATGAGTATTACAATGATCGATGTTCATAATATAAACACGACCAGTTTCAGCACGTTCTTTTAATAAATCTAATATTAATTCCTGAGCATTGATAGTTATACGAGGAACAGAAATCTGTTCTTCATACTTCATGTATAGATCATCAAAATCCTCAGTACCAAAACTATCATAAAGCCCTGGCACATCATGAGGAGAAAAAAGCGAGATCTCTTGGTTAGTAATAAATCTCTCATAAAATAATTTAGATATTTGTATACTGTAGTCTAACTTTCTGACTCTGTTGTCTTCTGTTCCTTTGTTGTTTTTGAGGACGAGGATGTCTTTGATCTCCTGATGCCAGATAGGAAAGTGGACAGTAGCTGATCCTCCTCGGATACCGTTTTGCGTACAGCATCTGACAGTTGACTCAAATTTCTTAAGGAAGGGGACCACACCTGTGTGTTGAACTTCTCCATCCCTGATTTTACTGTTGATGCCCCTGATTCTACCTGCGTTAATCCCAATACCAGCCCTCTGTGCGACATATTTGCCAATAGCCATATCACTGCTAAAGATACTATCGAGGGTGTCATCAGCATCAACCAAAACACAAGATGCAAATTGACGAAGGGGTGTTCTGACCCCTGCCATGACTGGCGTTGGGATGTTGATTCTGTGTCTACTGATTGCGTCATAATACTTTCTAACGTAAGTGAGTCTGTTTTCTTTTGGATACTCTGCAAACAATGTTACAGCTATCATCATATACATGAACTGGGGGCTTTCAAAAACCTTTCCAGTACTTCTGTCTTGTACAAGATATTTATCTACTACTTGTCTAAGACCAGCATATGTAAATAAATTGTCACGTTCGTGATCAACCCAAGCATCTATCTTTTCCCATTCTTCTTGGTTATACTTATTGTATATTACCCAATCATATATTTTTTTATCTACACACTGTCTAGCATGATCATGAAGACTTGGATGAGCTTTCTCCCATCCATTCTTACCAAACACAGACTTTCTTAGTCCGTATAATAACAACCTAGCAGCGACAAACTGATAGTTTGGATTGTCTAATGTAATTAAATCACTAGCAGATTTAATTAGGATTTGTTGTATCTCCTCAGTTGTAATCCCATCATAGAATTGGATTCCTGAATTGATTTCAACCTGACTAGCAGATACATTTGCTAATCCTTCACAGGCAAACTCAACCATAGTGTGTATCTTTTCTAGGTCAAGATGGGTGGTTTCTCCATCCCTTTTTAATACCTTTATTCCGTTGCTCATACTCGTTTCCAGTCTGTTAATTTAATAGTTGCTTCTATAGAACTGTAAGTATTTGATTCTACTACAGTTTGTACATCATGTCCAGCCAAGAACATATCGTTTATGTCCTTTTCCTTAATATTTTTAGGCCAAATTACTACTCTTTCGCCTCTGTCGATGCACTTCTCGACTCTCCCGACAATATCCTTATTACGAGCTTCGTTGTCATAAACGAAGACTTTATCGCTTCCTTCAAGACACGCCAAATTACCGTCACTCCCACAAAGAGAGACACAATTTTTGATGAATGTGCTGTCAAAAGGTCCTTCGACAATGTAGACAGTCTTTTCTTTATCGATTCGATCCATTCCATAAACTTTCGGTGCCTCCTCGTTGAGCATTATAGTAATATATCGTAACTTTGATTTAGGATTCAAGGCTCTACCTTGAAATCCAATTATTCCATCACGATCTCTAAGCGGAATGATGATTCTTGGTTCATCATTTTTTACATCATCA
>Ga0208749_1000042_pt1 | contig 26858 bp, 14 predicted proteins | sample Knorr_S15_td_DCM_FD_185601 | JGI IMG/M metagenome (GOLD analysis project Ga0208749, IMG submission 185601) | Marine microbial communities from Southern Atlantic Ocean transect - Knorr_S15_td_DCM_ad_63m_LV_B (SPAdes) (version 2) | ecosystem: Environmental > Aquatic > Marine > Oceanic | place... | reverse complement strand
CAGACTACTTCACTCAACGTGAATCACCCCCTTCATACCCGCACCAGCATGAGGATCACACTGAAATTCATAGTCACCTGCCTCTGGGAATGTAACAGGGAACTGTTCACCACTCATAAATGCTAAGTCAGGATGAGATAATTCATCATGACCTGCAAATACTACATTATGAGGAGGCAACTCACCATTTGTAAATGTAACTGTGTCGCCAACATTAACAGTGACTTCATTAGGTTCAAATATTAGATTGCCATTAGAACCCATTTGAATACCTGCATCAGCTGCATAGGCTTGCCCTGCTAATGAGAAAGAAAGAAATAATGCCGTTAACATTATAGTTAACCTCGACATCCACCACATGATTTCATGCTTATGTTTAACTATCAGTGTTGTCATAATCAATCCTCCTTTAGGATATAGTCAAAAAAATGAGGATGCTCCTTTAGGTAAGGGACATCCTCTTGTGCGTTGTGAAATGCTTGAAAAGAATCCTCTGCGTACTCGCAGATTTCTCTTTTTTCTTGTTGAAGGGTGTGATACCCTACTGTGTAATGAGACACGATTTATAGCCGTGGGCTCGCATAAATTATGAAATTATTTATAAGTAATATTACTCAATATCGTGTGGACTTGAAGACGCTGTTCTTATCTCCTGACGCTTCTTCTTAAAGTCAACTTGATCCAGCAGCCTTTGTGTTGCAGCCAGTCGCTTTGCCTTTTCTTTTGGACTTTCCTTCCGTTCCATAATTCTCGATGAATTGCGTATAAGTCAACGGTGGTTTGACCATTTCCTTTTGGGCTAACTTATTAGCCGTTGCATACATCACTTCCTTATCTCGTTTACCATAAAGTCTTTTCCAGTCAGAGGAACGACGTTTCATTCCTCTAACTATCTTCTCTGCCTTTTGATTTACTAAAGGCATCTTAGCCGCCTACTACTTGAACTTCTTCAACTATTATTGCTTGTCCACCAGCAGTTATTTTAACTGCTCTCTGTACAATTGCTTGATTACCAGAGTATGCATAGGTATAGTCAGCACTAGCTGATGAAGAGTCTATATCTGTACTTATTGTAGTATCTGTTGCAGCTGTTATCTTTTTACCAGCAGTTCCTGCTGATAAGAAATTACTGTCAATCGCAGGAGAAGTGCTGTTATCCACCACAGCGATATAATCTCCTACTGAAAAAGGATGTGTTGTAGACCTTTCTCCAATGTTAGTTCCTAACTGGTAATCTGCTGTTGAATCATCAACTGCTTTCATTACCTTTGCTTGTCCAGGCTTAGCATTACCCTTTAAAAGTACTGGGGAGTTTGCAAAAACTTGAATCACTGGTCCAGCACCAAACTGTACGGTAGATGCTGCTGTAGCACTCACTCTGTAAAATCCAGTCTGGACGGTTTGATACTCTGATCCAGATGCACTTATAGAATTTGTGCTTAATACGTTAAGGACTGTCATGTCGGGTCTATGTAGATTCGGTATTATTTATGTCTTTTTGTTTCTTTAGCATCTTTTGTAGGTCTGCGGTACTCCCCACAAACATGGTATTGTTAACCGTAGATGGTCCTTTCTTATCTTCTTTATCTAATTCTTTCATCTTCCCTTGCAGGTCGATTAGTTTGTCTGTCGTGTCTGCCACGTGTTTGATGAGTTGACCAGCAACTTCATAAGCACGAGGATGATCTGACGCTCGTGCCACATCAAGTATACCATCTACTGCCTCCTGTCCTTTCATTACTAAGTTATGTAGATTAGCACGACTCATTTCATAGTCTTGCTTAATATCTTGCGTCTCACTCTTCTTGAGTGTTGGCTTGACTGATGCTACATGCTTCTGTAAGTCAGAAGGTTCGCTACCAAATACTTCATCTAAACCGTCAAAGGTTGCCATAGATACCTCATGTTATAGTTTCGTCAGCACCACTTACAGGATTACGTTTCTTAAGGTCAGTGAAGTCTGAGAATATTTCACCGAATCCGAAATCGTCATCACTCTCTATGGTTGCATGATCTGCTTCATCAATCTCCAGGATTCCTGATCCTGCTACATGTCCAGCAATGGTACTTCCATTCCATCCACGTTTAACATGTAGTGTAGTACCTACAATTCTATCGATACGCATTACCTCAGTATCAATTTGAATGTTGGTATTCTCTGCCAGACTTGACACATCTCCAACTGCAAAGATACCATCGTTGATATCCATAGCATTGGTAAGTGTAGTAACTGCTGCTCCAGTAACGTTGGTCAAAGCAACTGGAGTTGCCTGATAACGTACTTGTCTTGGTGCAGAAGTTGTGCTTGTAGATGTATAGTAATCTGTAATTGCTTTCTTGATAACCTTGCTGTCTGTAACAGGACCGTATAGGTATGTCTTAGCAGTAAACTGAAGAGTCCAAATGATTGCTCTTCTAGTAGCGAAGTCACCTTCGTAATCATCCTCATAGTCTACACTGTTTAGTGTGACTGGGACATCTTTAATTTCATTAACGTTTGTTAGTAACTTGATAGACAAGTTATAATGGGGTTGGAAGTATGGTAATACTTGCTCAATAATCTGCAAACCATCTTCCTGATTCTTAGCAATGATTGCCATTTCAAATCCTACATTGTAGGGCACTGGCATAAATGCATTCTTATTGGTAGTAGAAGTACTAGCAATCTTAATCTTTTGAGTGGGTGATACCTTCCTTTGAGGGTCGTATGTAATTCCATTCATTTCAAATGAAATTCTAGGAAGAGTCATCTGGACTCTTTTATTGGTAGGGTCGGGCATTTGATCCAACCTTGCCAAGAATTTCTGCTTAGGACCATATGCCAAAGGCACTTTCATTACTTCGTTTGCCCTTCGCAGTTCAATGTTATTAAACATCGTACCAAAGGCAACGACAGTCTTCCTAAAAATTTCGTGATAACTATATGTGCCTAACATTAGATTGTAGTATCAGTGAGTTGACCAACAGAACCAAATGGATTTGTCTCAGAGAAATCGAGTATATCGTTATCTCCAGTTTCAAAATCAGCGTTTTGATCGTATTCTGAATTGGTATTATTTATCGTATTGTATGAAGCAGTTGTCCAGGATGCACTTGATGTACCACCAGTAACGGTTTCAGGCACTTGGAAAGTACCAGACCTGTTGATAACAATAAGAGTACGTGTGCCACTATCCCAAGACTTAACCTCAGCAGTAACATTAGATGTACCACCAGTAACAGTCTCACCAACAGTGAAGTCTCCAGACCCACCTGCTACGAGACCAACAGTAATTGCATTAGCAAACGCAGTCTCGATAGCATCAATCTCAGCAACACCAGTATTAAGTTGCTCATCAGCGTATTCAAATAGCTCACACTGACATTCCCAAACATATCCTTTTCCTAGTTGGTAGAATGGTTTCTCCACTTCTACAAACTGTATCTCAAACAAATGATTAGTTACAGGGAAGTAAATTAAATCCCCCTCGTTTGGTCGTCCCTCGACATTAAGTGTAACATTGTCGTCCACTTTTTCTTTAAACTTTTTACGGGATAAGATAAACGTCGTCTTATCTTCGACTCGTACGCCAAATTTGCTAAGAAGTTCGCCTTGGCCTTCCCATCCTTCGACGTTATTAACGTATGCTCTGATGGGGTAGTTGGTCGAAAAAGTGCTGTTATCAACTTCATCTAGTATAGTGTCCCGATTAATGTAAGTCCTAGGTAGATAATACACGTTTTGTCCATAAATTTCAATAGTCTCAACAATAAGATTTTCTATAAATCCTTGCTCTTGTGCTGACCCATTAATATTAACCCGACATGCAGACGTATAATCGGATTGGACACATGCGTTTGCTGGTGAATTACTGTATGCCATATTAGCCTACTAGATCCATTGGTGGTAATTCATAACGATCTCTAAGTTCTACTTCTAAGTCTTTCTTAAACTGAGATGCATCTTCGAGTATTTGACGACCATTGAGTGTCACTCCACCCAACATCTGTATACCGTCATACTTACTTAGGTTCCTTCCCCACTGTTGTTGGAATAATGCTTCAATATAATCCTTTAACCAGTTGTCATTAAACATATCTGTAAAGGTTGTAGGGTCTTGACGCATCTTCATATCGACCATGATGTAATCACCCACTTGTAGGTTGTCCCAATCAAAGTCAAGTGTCAATCTATTGTTATGCTCATTCCATCTAACCCTTCTATTTGCTTGAGAGTTAGTAACCCAATCCAATGTTTCAAGGTATTGAGATGTCATAAAGTAATGTAATATCTGTCCATGAGTCATGGCATAGATATCATTTAAAAATATTTGATATTTAATATTGAAAATGTTTCCAGGTACCACACTAGATGCTCCAATACCTGTAAAGACTTGGTTAATCCCTAGAGTTCCTGGTGGTGTTGATATATAATTGTCTTGTCCATACCATGCAGTAGACCCTTCTTGTGTCCATGCTGTAGCAGCAGTCTTAATTGCTTCAGTAACTTCTACTCTCATGAAAACATCATAGCTTCCATTGAAGTGATACTCTTGATAATAATCAATTGCTTCTTCTACTAAGTCATCCAATTGCTCATCACACACGTTGATGTCAATCGCAGGATAACCTAATCTGCGAAGTGCATACAGTTTTATTTCTGCCTTAGTGGCTGGTCTTGTAGCGGACATTTATTTTAAGCGAATGAGGAAATAGTCAAGTTAGTTACATCATTAGCACCAACGGTTTCTCCTTTCTTGAAGAATCCATCTACATTATCAACTGTTATTGCATTGGTACCAAGAGCAGTTATAACTCCAGTTGTACCAGATGTGCTTCCTGTTACAGTCGCTCCAACTTCCATCGTTGTGATGTCAGAAAGTGCGAAGGTTGCATTAACAAATACGGTAGCAATGTCAATCGTTGCACCGTTACCATGAATTGCTGTAGCATCAAAGGTGAGGACAGCAGCACCACCGCCACCTAATTGTGCGTCAGCAATAGTAATTGTTTCATTAGCAACGAATCCTGTGCCGTCATCAGTGACGGTAATAGTTGCTCCACCACCAACTGCGACTACAACCGTAAAGGTTGCTGCACTACCAGAATTCTGAGTAGAGTAATCAGAAGCACCGATGGTGTAAGTACCAGGAGTCCTTGCTGCATCAGCAGCACTAACGTTTCCTGTAGTCTTAATACCAGATGCGTTAGCGTTAGCAATCGTGATTGTGTTTCCAGCAGCGTATCCAGTACCAGCAGTGTTAACTGTGACTCCAGTGATACCTCCAGAAGATGCTGTGATATCAACTGTAAGACTGGATCCATCTCCACCAGTGGCAGCGATATTAGTTCCAGATGCATATCCTGTGCCAGCAGTTAAGGTTGCGTTGTTAAATGTCTTAACACCGCCAGCAGCAGCGTTTGCTATCGTTAGGGTATCTCCGACTAGGTAACCACTACCAGCAGCATTCAGAGCGATTGCAGTGATGACTCCAGCACTTGTAGTAGTATTAACTGTCAATCCACTACCTGTGCCACCTGTAGTTGCGACTCCAGTGCCGTTAGAGAATCCTCCAACACCATTGTTGGTGATGGATCCAAGGGTTACAACGGAACCAGGAGTTGGGTCTCCAGAGAGATTTAATGTTAGAGTTGTAGCAGTAGCAAGATTATTCAACATTGCTCTTAATTGCTCATAAGCATTGTCGAGTTTGTCTTGGACTCTTGCTTCTGTATAGTAAAGATTTGTGCCTTCTGCAAGTGCAGCAGTATTATGGTTTGCTAGGTTTGCTGCTTGAGTAGCAGTAGCAGGAGTAATGTTAGCACTACCATCAAATGATGTGCCACCAATTGTTCTTGCAGTGGTTAATGCAGCAGCAGTGGTTGCGGTTGCTGCGTTTCCTGAAGTGTCCTGATTACCAGCAGCATTGACACCTGGGAGGTTAATTGCAGCACTACCATCGAATGCTACACCACCAATGTTTCTTGCTGTTGCTAGTTTCGTTGCTGTTGCTGCGTTACCAGTTACTTCTCCAGTGATAGGACCAGCGAATCCAGTAGCAGTTAAGACTCCAGTATCTGAATTGAATGTTAGATTTGTGCCACTCTTAGGTGCAAGGTTACCAGTTGCAGCAGTTGTAAAGAGGACATTACATGAGGTGTCAGATGACTCATCAGCAACTGTTACTGTTGTTGCTATTGCAGCAGTACCACTTGTGTCTTGGTTACCAGCAGCATTGACACCTGGAAGGTTGATGTTAGCGGATCCATCGAAGGATACACCACCGATTGTCCTAGCATTCTGGAGAGTAGTTGCTGTAGAAGCATTACCAGTGACTGCACCAGTAATAGGACCAACAAATCCAGTAGCAGTTAGGACTCCTGTGTTTGAATTAAATGTTAAGTTTGTACCAGTCTTAGCACCTAGGTTACCAGTAGCAGCAGTTGCGAATAGGACATTACATGACGTATCAGTAGATTCGTCAGCGAGTGTAATGGTTGTTGCTATTGCAGCAGTGCCTGAAGTATCTTGGTTACCAGCAGCGTTAACGCCTGGTAGATTAATGTTAGCAGACCCATTGAATGAAACTCCACCAATAGTTCTTGCTGTTTCTAAAGTTGTAGCAGTATCAGCGTTACCTGTTAAGTCTCCAGTAACGTTACCAACTACTGTCCCGACGATGTTTGTTGCCGATAGAGTGTTAGTAGAAGGATTGTAAGTGATACCAGCGTCAGTATATACAGTCTCAGCAGTAGCTGAGCCGTTGTCAGAGTTGACAAATGTTGGATAATATGATGCATTGCCAGATCCTTGGATAGTCTTAACTTGTGTAGCAGTATCAGCGTTACCTGTTAAGTTTCCAGTTACGTTACCTGTTATGGTTGCAGTAATGGTACCAGCAGCAAAGTTACCTGATGCGTCTCTTAAGACTAGGTTGTTTGCAGAGTTAGATGCAGAAGAAGCAACGTTAATAGTTGTGTTACCTGATACACCATCAGCATTGGTAAGTGTAATACCAGAGGATGCTGTAACGTTAAGTGTGCGTTGAGCATATGTATTTGCAGCAGTCCTTACAACGTATCCTGTGCCAGACATTGCTGCCAAAGCAGTTATATCAGCATCAACATATGTTGTTGTTAATGTTGGAGCAGCACTACCATCTACAGATACAGACCCAGATACAACACCATCAAGGGTGAATACTCTAGCAGTCTTCCATGCGTCAGCAGTGCTTGCGTTACCTAAGAAACCTGCACCAGAACCAGCAGCACTAGCAGCAGTGATTTGATTAGCAGCAAAGTCTCCAGATCCATCACGATTAACAACTGTGGATGCAGTGTTTGCAGTGGCAGTTGTCATGCCATCTAACAAGTCTGCGTTAAGATTATTAATTTTGTCTGTTGTAGGAATAACAAGAGCAGGTCCAGATGATACTTGAGATATAATCTGACCATCTACTGTTGCAGTCCCATCAACATTTAAGTTGTTGTCAATATCAACTGATGTACCAGCACCAGTTACATTAAGTGACCCAATTCTTAGAGCACCATCTGTACCTGCTAATACTTCTGATGTATTAGTCGCTGAGGTTAGGAAGGTAAACTGTTGGGATGATCTATCGAATCCGAAGAAACCAATTTTCGCTGAGCCGTCGTAATAACGGAACTCAACACCACGATCCTTAGCGTCGTTGCTGGATGGTGCCGTGTCACCTCCCAGAGTAATAATAGGGTCATCGAGAGTAGTGACCGTGCTGTTAACTGTAGTGGTTGATCCATTTACTGTAAGGTCTCCTCCGACTGTGAGGTCATTGTGGAATTCTCCATTGCCTGTAGCATTAGTAACAGTAAATGCTGCACGTGTATTACCTGCATCATATACTACTAAGTTTCCACCGATGTATGTATTCTTGTCTATTGTTGCACCACCAGCAACCTGTAAAGCAACTGAACCATCTGCAAGAGATGTTGCTTCATCAGCATTACTGACTACTAAATTACCTGATATATCTGCACTACTGTTAAGGTCTAAACTACCTGTCAACTCTGTATTGCCGTAGACTCGTGCCCCGCCACCAACTGCTAGGTTTTTCGCTAGTCCTATACCACCAGAGAATCTTGCAGCACCATCAGCAGCGTATGATCCTGTTAGAGTTTGCTCTGTGTTGTTTGTTGCTGTAACTACACCAGAAACACCGAAGGTGTCATTGATTTGTGTAGCATCACCAACGGTTAATGTACCAATAATATCTGTGTTACCACTTGTATTGATGACTTTAAACTTATAGTTGTTGCTACCATCTCTAACTGAGAAGTTTGCATCAATAGCAGTTACACCATTAATACCAACACTACCATCTACATCTAGTGTGCCGTCAATTACTGTATTACCAGTAGCGGAAGCAACTGTGAACTTAGAAGTAGCAATGTCAAAATCGCCATCAATACCAACGTTGCTCGTAACATCTAATGTACCTGCTATAACTGTATTACCATTATCTGTGTCAACTGTAAACTTGTCTGCTCCAGCATTATTTTCGATGGTAAACATCTTACCATCACCATTGATGTTAACGTTACTTTGGAAAGTAGCATTACCATCTACGTTTAAAGTAGTATCAAAGTCAGCAGCTAACTTAGTATTAAGTGTACCTTCAATAATTGTGTTACCGTTATCGGTATCAACTGTAAATTTGTCTGCTGCTGAATTGTTTTGGACTTTAAAGAATTTGTTATTTGCGTTGATAGTAACATTGTCCTGGAATGTAGCAGCACCATCAACGTTTAGAGTGGTGTCAAAGTCAACAGCAGAGTTAACTGTGAGGTCACCAACAATAGTTGTATCACCAGAAGCACCTAGGACACTAAACTTAACTGTGTCACCAGAGTTTTTCTTACCAACGAAAAGACCTTCTCCAGATCCTGTAGCACCAACATGTAAATTCTGAGCAATACCTCCACCACCATACACTCTCATGTTAGAAGTGTTATGTGTAGCATAGGTTGGGTTGTAAGCAACACTACTACCAACCCTAAACTTATATCTTACCTGCAACCAGTTCCGTAAACCCCAACTCTCTGTTCCACTATCCCTCTGGTTGAAGTTACCATTTAAGTAAATATCGTTATTAAACAATACTGCCTTATCAAAGTATCCACCACCATCACATCTTAAAGCACCGTAGTCAGAACTTTGTATTTCATAAAGGTTTGTACCACTGTTTAGAGCAACATCAGGTGCATCAGTAGACTCAAAGTATACTAGAGATGCTACGTTTAAGTTTGAATTTAAGTCTGTGTTACCTGTTACTGTTACTATACCACCAAATTCTGCATTACCTGTTGTGGTATGAAGTGTAGTCTTAGTAGTTCCTGACCCATTATTAAGTTTAAGAGTCTTGGAAGCACCTTGGAATACAATATTATCATCAAATCTACTTGTAGAGTTAGCACGGAATGTCCCATCTACATCTAATAATCCACCAATATTAACGTCGTCTCCAATACCAGCACCACCTGCTACTACCAAATCTCCAGTAGTATTAGATGTTGAGTTAGTATTTGTTGTAAGTTTTAAGTTACCAGCGATGACCCCTGCATCTGTTCCAGAGAATACCTCTGAGGTATTTGTGGCATTGTAGAGGAATGTGAATGCCCCTGTATGTCCTGCAAGATCGTTGGTCGAATCGTCGTAACCAAAGAATCCAATTCTTGCTTGAGAGTCATAGTATCTGAATTCAACTCCTCTATCTTTGTTGTCATCCGAACTTGGAGCAGTATCACCACCAAGAGTGAGAATAACATCATCCACCTGCATAGTGGTAGAATTAATTGTTGTAGTCGTGCCATCTACTTGTAAGTCTCCATGTATTCTACATGTCCCTGTGACTGCTCTATCATCACCTGGGTCTAGGTGTAATACAGATCCAGAAGATCCAATGTAGTCTGCTTGGAATCTTGACCCTTCAACATGTACCTTACCATTAGTTGCTTCAGTTGCTTTAATATCAACTAAGTCTTCTGCTGTAACGTTAAGTGTGCTTGACCCAGATCCTGAGTTAGCAACATTAAGTGTAAATGATCTAGCAGAAGATGAATTCTGTGTGGACTGAATGGTTAGGTTACCATCTCCAGTCTTGTCTATAGTTTGTGCAACTGCCCCATCGAGGGTAATGTCTGGATCACTGAAATAGGATCTGACGTTGACATCAATCTCTCCAGCACTACTATCACCCGTATTGTTTGCCCCAAACAGTAGATTACCGCTTGTATCATTAATCTTGATATAGTTGAGTTTATTGAATCCACGGTATCCTGAAGTCGCAGTTAATTCTTGGTCGAGTGTGAAGTCCTCTTTCGCGTTGCCGTCAGCAAAGGATATTCTATTGTTTTGTAGTTGAGTATTGTCAACACCAGCAGCAGAAATGATAACGTGACCAGCCGCAGATACGTCAAAATCTTCCTGAGCAAAGGACGCGAGTCCTTTCTGTTGCGTCGTAACCGCACCAAGGTATCTCCATGATCCAGCATCTGAAGTATCTGAATGAGTAGGTGCCCCAGCCCCTGCTGAAATACCTGCAATGGCTTGATAAAGTTTCGACGAATTAGTAATCTTATCGTCTCTGGAATAGGTCGTTCCTGCTGCATATGCTAGTGCTGTTGTGCCTTCTACTGCTGTAGCAATAGGAAGTGCTACAGATGCTGTTAGTCTACCATATGCGTCAACGGTATATGCAGTAGTATTAACAGTTTGTGATCCAGCAATAGATGTTAGTGATGCTGTATTATATGCAGCAGCAGTAACGGCAGTTGTAATAAGGTCAATGGTTGGGTTTCCTGATATACCACCACCATCTTGGATTTGAATTCTTTGTGCAGTACCAGTAATAGTCCTGGTTACCATTGTGCTGGCAGAAGTTCTAGAAATTAATCCAGTTGCTGTTAATGCTGCAATTGCAGCAAGGTCTCCGTCATATGGCATAGCAGAAGCACCTTCTACTGTACCATCTAATCCATATGCAGACAGAGTTGTTGGGTTTGAAGCATTTGTAATTCTACCTTTAGCATCTACAGTAACTTTTGTATAGGTACCTGTAGGTGTTGCTGTGCCATCATAATGAGGCAGAGTAGAGATAAGTGAAAGAGAAGTATTAAGCGTTAAGTTTGCACTACCATCAAAAACACCAGTAGCAGAAACATCATCAGCTAATTGAAACTGTCTGGTTGAAGCAAGTCTTGAAGCAGTAGAAGCATTACCAATAAGGGTTGATGTAATTGTGCCAGCAGCAAAGTTACCATCGGCATCCCTTTGTACTAAAGTGTTTGCAGTATTAGATGTGGACTCAACAGGTCTCTCATACCTTAGTGAGTTCCATGCTGTAACGCCATCACCTATTTTAAATCGACCAGTGTCTAACTCTATCCCCAATTCACCTTGTGCTAATGTAGGGTTTGAGTTTGCCCATTCCTGGGCACCACCTCGTCTTAATTGAATTCTATTTGCCATTTTATTAGGACAACGCTAGTACTATGCTTCCAAGTTATTTATGCCATTAAAAAGGGGGAAGTTATCCCCCTGTGACTAATTCGTCTGTTACGTCAGTGTCTTCAGGCTCTTCGGGTTTTTCTATGAAGTAATCCAAAGTCTCTAAAGCACCTTGTAATTTAAGGGCTGTGATTTCATTTTCTTTAATTTTGGCAGACAATTTCTTATTTTCATCTAGCAAGGCAGTATACCTTTGCTGAAATTGTGACTGCATTTCCTCTTGGGAAACTTTTTCAACTGGTTCAGTCATGATCTTTGTTAGCTAACGTTAGTAATAGTGATTTGATTTCACCCAATTCAGATTTTAACCCAGAAACTTCGTTTTGTAAAGTATCTATTTGTTTTTCTTTAGCTTTCTCAGCCTTGATTCCTGCCATATATTTTTCATATTGGGAGGAATCCCCACATTCAATGCCTCCAGAAGCGGTATCTTTAAACCATCCTGCGGCATCTTTCACTGGTACTTTCATGTTAAACTGCTAATGCAATTGCTCTGAGGTCTTTAATGATAGGACTATATGCTTGGTTAGGTGAAGCATATACTATTTTAATCTGATATTGGTCGAAGGACAAACCAGAAACTTCATATGAATAATCCTTAAACACGTAGTTATCAGTAGTTCCAGGAACGTTTTGATTAGTGGTAGGGAAGAATTCAAACCCGAATTTTTCAATTGGGTCAGTGTTTCCAGTTGGACGCACTCTATATAGGACTCGTATAATAGCATTTGTTGGGCGGAAAGCCGCAAACAGAAGCTTGATAGCACCAGAAGAGTTTGTCAGTGTAGCAGCTCTTGTAATATATGCTGCTTCATGTGTATCTCCAACAGATAATTTAGCGGAGTTAGTATCGCTAGGATTATTAATCCTATTAGAAACCAACACAGCAGACATTCTATCTGTATCAATTATAGGAGAAACGTTAGTCTCTGTAGTCTTCAAGGTTAAATCCAACCTTAAGGACTTCTCACCACTCAACTCTTCAGATTCATTAATCTGTGAGCAAATCAGTTTCGGTGAGGTTAACTGATTATTGTTTTGTAATAGGATATCAAGGAAGATTCCATCATTTGCGAATGATCCAGATAGAGCACTAGCACCATCATTAATAGATGTGCCACTAATAAAGTTACCTCTTGCTGTAATAGAAGTCTTAGGTAGAATCATTCTCTGAATCTGAGGAATGATATTCTCATACTGTAAGTTTTGAGTAGCACTTGCGTTTGGTCCACCACCTCTAATACCTATGTCACCAAGTGATGTGACTGCAATTTCATAAGAATCCAATGTAGGATTCTGAATAGCAGAGTGAGTTTTATTTAATTCTGTTAGAGGAATACCATCCAGGTTGTAGCAGGAAACAATAGACTCATCTACATGAGATGCAGCAGTTGTACTTCCTTGTGCTCTTGCTTGAATAGTAACTGTCTTACCATCATTAGAGATAGCAGAGTAAGATAAAATCTCATCATCAATCTTAAGGAATCCAACGTTAGATGCACTAATAGCAACACCATTTATAGTTTTATGGAATGCACTAGCATCATTAACAGTTATGGATGAATCTGATGCTGAGATAGCAGCAGTTAGATAAGTGTCACTAATCTCAGATATTAAACCTGATAAGGTAACGTTATTAGCAACGTCATGCATAGCATGATTAGTATGATATACCTTAATCTTTCTTTGGTCTGTAGTAAATGTAGGTGTAACATCAGGATAAGAATCCGATATTGCTCCAGTTTCTACAGCATCACCAGCAGGTGTAAAGACGTTAACAGTAGCAGTCTTACCAGATGAGCCACCAGTTATGACTTCAGTTGAGTTGGTAAAGTCATCAGAAACAGATGTTAATGCGAATGTTGCAGCACCACCACCATTGTCTGTCCAAGTGCCTACAACAGCAGTTGGAGCACCAGAAGAGTTACCAGTAATGGTTTCTCCAACAGTGAATGCACCAGATGCACCAGTCACTGTCATTGCACCAGTTGTCTTAGATGATACGATACGGTTAGTTACGTTACCACCAGCAGCAGATCCTTGTGCGAATGTGCCTGAAATATTATCTAATGTAATAGCAACTCCAGCAGTTAAGGTTTCTACCTTAGTAATGGTACCTTCTGCAAGGGTTGTCTTCTGATAAACTCTAGCACCAACAGTATATGGTAGTGTTGTAGAGTTAAGTACCAAACGAATGCTTGGTTGGAAAGTCTCAATAGGATCTCTTCTCAGTGCCAATACACCTTTATTACCAACACCTAGTTTAGCGTTGTTAAGTGTGACCTGAGTATTACCAGTATTATCAAAGTTTGCTCTATAGATAGAGAATTTGAGATCCTCATACTGGTCAGCAGTCCATGTAGATGCGTTTTGTGACTTGAATAAGACACCTGCATATGGCTGCTCAGATATAGTCCTGTCTCCAGTAATGTCTAACTCACCCATTCGAGATATCCAAACCTGATATGAGTTAGAGTCAGAGAGCAATACGAAACAATGCTCTTGAGACTGAGGAATATAAACTGGTGCTCTGAATTTAAACTTAGTAGCAACTGCACCAACTTCTGATAGTTGGACATCAGCAGGGTTTAAAGTTGTATCAGAGAATGGAAGAATAGTCTTCGTAGGATAACCATTTTCCATTGTCCTTATCTGCATAGAGATAGGAATATTTGTATCTTTTGAATTGAAGAATATGTCAACAGATGTTAGATATACTCCACCTTCTTCGTCACATATAAATGACTGAGCAAGAGGGTCATACCAACCAATCTGTCTTGTTTCTGTCCTAGTAGTATTAATAACTCTTTCTTCTGTTACTGTATCACGGACAATCTCAGCATTTCTAACAGCAAGAATATTTTCTTGGACTGTATTTAATGTACCTGTTGCTGCGTATTCAGTTTCAGCAGATGAATCAACTGCTCCAGCAAGTCTACTATCACTATCAGATGTAGTGAAACGTAATGTCCTACTACCAGTAGCCCAACGTGGGTTGGTATCTATACCTGGATTTGGAATAAAGAATGACCCAGAGAATTGACCTAATCTATCAGAGAGTACTCGTCTGTCTTTAACAACTGCTTTAGCACCTGAAGCACCTGTTAGAATCTCACCAACTTGCATGTTACCATAGTAATCACCAACTGCTTGCTCTGCAAGAGAAGTAATATCGATGTTTAGATATGCAGTAGTTGATGCATATGATGTAGCAGTTAAAGTATCATCATATGGATTATATTCAAACTTATCATTAGGTGCTGCAACTTTGAATCTTACACCACTTGTTGCACCAGTAACTGTTTCTCCAATAACAAATGGAGTTGAGTTTGTCCTAGCATCAACAGAAGGATCCTTAACTAATTCAATAATCTTAGGCATCACATAACCATCAATCTTAGTGCCGTCGAAGAATGTAAAGAACTGAGTCCTAGGCTTCATACGGACAACATTCATAGCAAGGTTTCTTGACCTAACCCAAGGTATAGAAGTAGTTGATACAATTCTATCACCCTGTGATACTCTATCAATCCTTGGTACAACTCTAGTCCTAATACCTTCTCTTGACTGACCTGCATTAACTCTAATCGTAGTAACTCTGTTAATACGACGCATACCACGACCACCCCAAACTTGAGGGTGAGGTGACCTACCAATATCTTCTGCTATCCAGTGCTGGTTATGTACAGTTCGTGAGGAGATAACTTCTTCAGTGCCACCCCAGTTAGTCTGCCATGATCCCCACTCAATAGGTAACATTCCATTCTGGTCAACACCCATTTCGGATGAAACGTTTTGGAAATCACCTTCAGTTGGGATAACTCTTTCAGGTATACGGTCAGTATCAATCCAGTCATCAGATGCTGGAGATAAATCAATACGTCCAATGTATGTGAAGACGTTAAATGGGTTAACGTTTTCAACTCTGGAAGCATATGGTTGGTCAATAATTTTTAATTCTGCATAAGGTAACGTGATTAGTGGACCAGTTACCTGATAATTTGTTGATAAGGTTTCGTTAAGTATTAAAGCAACGTTAGTTGTATAGTGTGATGCTCTACAAATACCTTCTCTAAAGTCTAATGAAGCACCAAAGTCTTCATGTGATGTCTCTGACTTACTATGATCACTAAAGTCATCAACAATAAATCCATTTTTGAAACGATCCTTACCAGTAGAGTCTACAATAGTAGTATTGAAAGTATCAGTTTCAAGCATGTTGAGTGAAGTGTAATACTCAACTTGGTCTAATCTACGCTCAAGAGCACCAATGTCTCTCATAGTATAGCGTCTATTATCAGACCTCTTAATTACTGTGTCTCCAGGATCACCAAAACCATATGGTCTATGCTTAAGGGTAGCAAGATGCATACCATCTTTTAGACTATCTGGATCCTGTGGTTCAGATGATGACTTACCTTTAACAACTTGGAATTCACCACTAGGAAGTAAGAATATCTTATCAGTCCTAGGTAGATACCAATCAAAGTCACAACGGAAGTCGCTGTCTAACTTAGGTATGTCGAATATAGTAGAGTTTGTTGTGCCACCAATTGTGAATACTCTTGACTTGAAGTCAAACGTAGAGCAGTTTACATATGCAGGAGTAGAAATTGTACCTGCATCACTATAAAGATTCTTAGCACCTGGTCTCCAATCTAAGTAATCTGCTAAGAAAGCAGTATGGAAGAATGGAATATTCTTATATAAGGTATTCAAGTATGATTGACCACCGAAGTAATCACCTGTAGCAGAATGCTGATAGAAGTCACAAACAATTTTTATCTGGCGAATAGGTGTTGAGACACCTTTCTTTCTTACAAGTCTTGATGTATCGTATATAAATCCTGTCTGACCTACCTCAAGATAGTAGTTGTCAGTAATAACTTTAGATCCTTTAACGACAGATGAAGCACCATCATTGATGATACCTGTTAATGCATTACCACTACTGTCTTCACCAGTAATAGTTTCACCTGGTATAAACTGATTATCGCCAAGATATACAAGACTTAGTTTCAAACTTGCAGATGCAAATTCAACAACCTTTGCTCTTGCTTGGGAAGTCCTACCTGTAACAATAGTGTTAGTAGCAAAGAATACTGGCTCAACTATAGTTACACTTGGGACAACAGCATCATTATCATCTAGTGATTCATATACAGCATGTAATCTGTAGCAATCAACTAGACCTAATGAAAGATCCTTATCCTGAATTCTTGTGCCATATAGTGTGGAGAATGTTAAACCATACTGAGGCTTATCGAGAGACCTGATTGTCTTGTTGCATTTCAAGACAAACATCTCTTTCTGTGATTTTGTCTTCTTAGTAGTTACGTTCTTAGAGATTGTAGCAGTAACTTTAACAGAAGTAATATTTGTTAGGTTGTCAATCTGTAGGGTAGTCCTATCAGATGTAGTAAATGTGCAATATGCTATAGCACCACTTGTAGTCGTATTAATAGCAAGTGGGTCACCTACAAGGGAAGACGTACTACTTGCCAATACAGTAATATTATAATGCTCTTGGTCGAGTGCAACAAACTGCTCATTCTCAGGTAGAGTTATAGAAACAGAGTTTGAAGCAACTGTTTGTGCATCAAATGTCCTTCTAACAATAGATGATTCATCAGAAATACTCTTAATGTATTTCTTAGGCATTGGACTGAATAGGTCAGCATTATCAAGACCTTGTAATCTACCACGGTATCTAACCAATACTGTATATTCTCCAGCAGTAGGAGCAGCACCACCAGCACCAGGAGTTACATTAGCAGTCTGTGCAGCATAGTTAAAGATGCTTGCCATACCAGTAGTATTCAAACTACCTGGAGTTACCTTATCAATATCAACATACTTAGTTGAACTAAAGTAAACTCTATCACCAGGACGTAAGTCAATGGCAAAGTTTGAGTTTAAACCAGTAATCTTTTCAGAACCACCAGTAGCATCATAGGTGAATGAGTCACCTTCTAGTCTTATAATATCTTCGAGAATTAAGTCAGCAGTAAATTCAACTGCACTTGAGCTCTCATCTCTTGTAAGTACTTGACGAGTATCAGAGAATTTGTAAGGATGTACATCAGCAATAGTATCAACTGCTTCACCGTTTAGTTGAAGCATCTCACCCTTTATAAACTCACCTTCTACTTGATATAATATCCAGTCATCATTAGATGATACTGTATTAACAATGAATCCTCTTGCACCAGATGTTCCACCTACAAGTATTGACCCTTGGTCAACTGACTTAGCAGATGAGAGAGTGACTAAAGTAAACATCTGTACATCGAAGACGTTTAACTTATACTTGTCATCAGCATTACCAAAAGTATTATCAGGATCTTCTATGTGCTCAATAGCAGCAGTACGAGCATATCCAATAAGGTTACCTTGCTGGTCACCAGGAGTACCACTGTATGTGTCTCTTAACTCTATAACTTGATAGCTATTAGTAACAGTAGAACCAGTTAGATTAGGGAAACCATAGATGTTATTAACTCTAGCCCAGTTACCTAATTCAAATGGTACAATTTTGTTTTCGACGTTATCTGTATCCCTTGGTTTTTCTAAGTCAACATAGGTTGGTGATAAAGTCTTAATTCTATATCCTCTAACATAAGCAAGACCTGGAGATAACTCTACTGAATATAGATTCTCAGCAGCAGTTGCACCACCAGAGGTAGTTTGACCAGCAGTATAGACACCATTATTGAAACCATCAGAGAGGTTTTCTCTCATAGTGATCTGGAAGTCAGAGACAACATAGTCTCCTGACTCTTCGTATGTCCTCAATGCTAGTGACTTCTCTAGCTCATCATAGGCTGAACGGTCAACAATCTTTTCAACTTTTGACCCGTTGATTCTCAGCAACTCGATGAAATCTTTATCTGCGTCGTCTGTTAGAAGCTTCTTATTTAATTTTGTGGTTATTCGGAACCTGTGAGCACCAGGAGCAGCATAGTTAGATGTGCCAGCTGCGTTATCATTAAGGGATAAGTCATCTTCTGGGGTGATGATAGACTCTTGGATGTCAAGTCCGACTCGATAGGATGGGGTGTTTCCATATTGATCTAATAAAATATACTGATAAGGTACGTCTACAAAGAAACCACGAATGAAGTAGACACCTGTTTGGACGTAAGCAACACTACCAGTTTGTAATGCAGCAGTAGGAAGTAATTGTGCAAATGGTGATCCAATCTCAATTAGAGTGGTACCAAATGTAATTTCCTTCTCTGTTATTAACTGCTCATTATTTGAGAATGTTCCTTGGTCATTTTTTGTACCACCTGATTCGATATACTTAACGTAGATAGTGATATATCCTTTGTCTGAATCGGTAGCTGAAATACTATATAATACTTTTGCTCTAACACCAGATGTTAGACCTTCTATAATTAAACCATTTAATTGTGATCTATAATTCTCAACCTCTGCTCCTAAGAAACTCTCCTGCAACATTATACAATCAACATTCAGGTCATAACCAATTTGACCTGGTATAACCATTGCACCATCTTTGAAGAGATGACCACCAATGTTTTCTACCTGATTTTGTAAGATAGACTGACTGGTCGTTAACTCTCTAGCCTGTATAGGAAATCCAGGACGGTATAATACTCGATAAAAGTTTTTACTTTTATCAAAGTCGTCATAATACGGAGTGACGTTTAGATTGGTATTTTGTGCCATCTTAGAATTCTATTACGATTTTGATGTCTTCGATTTGGTCGTTTGCACGACTAATGGATCTCCTATTATCTATGTAAATAATTTGACCATCATTTGATTTAATTTCGGGTTTTGCATAACCGTTATTAAATTTCATACCCAAATCATATTCAGTATTATTAATGGTACGTGAGGAGGAATTAGGGACGGCTGGGAAGTTAACATCAGGAGCACCTGCTGCACCACTTGTCGCACCACTAATTACGTTAGAACCATCAAACTCATTAAGAGTACCAGTAACTTCAGGGAAGATACCGTCTACAGCATTCTGATAATATTTCAAAAGCTTTGTAGTTGCATTCCATGAAATGACTCTACCACGAGCCGTAACGTTAGTACCTCCTACCACTCTGGTCTGAGTGATGATTTCATCGGGGACGTAGTTACCTTGGAATGTAGGTGAGAAAATAACTGCCTTAGCTGCTGAGACTGTTAAGTCAGCAAGTAATTCAGTTGTGCCGAATTTTAATGGGTTAGTGATAAGACCAATTCGACGATAGTCATTATCTACAGGGAAGTCACCAGCACCCTCATCATAGGAGAGTTTGGCGTTAATCATTACTCTGAAGGCTCCCATTTCAACCACTGGATCGTATCCATGACCACCAGGAGGAGGAATAATAACATCCACCTGACCGCCAGTACCTGTACCAATACCAGTAATATTGTCAATACTAATTTTACCAAAGGTATAGCCAGTACCACCAGAAGTAACAGTAGCAGAAATAATGCGACCACCATCGACGACAATTGAGACACGACCACCAGTCCCATCGCCGTTAATAGCAACATTGTCATAGGTTCCATTGTTATATCCTGACCCAGCTGAGTTTATCACAACTGTGTCTATTTCACCAGCCACAGCATTTGTCTTCACCGCATCATTAACGAATACGGGCATATAGTCATTAGAGAAGAACTTTAGGACACTAGCAACAGGAATAGTATAAAGATACTTCCAGCGATAGCTATCGGAGGTAGTGATAATACTTGTTGAAGTGCCTGTTGGCTCAACTGTTGAAGGTTTACCATTTGGGTCTGAAGGACTTGTACCGTTATATATGCACTTATAGACCTGATACTGACTGTTTACAACGTAAAAATCAGAATCGTATAATTTTGTAGCACCAGAAGATGCTGTTTTACTTGGTGAGTAATCGTGACGATACATGTCATAGGTAAAACCTAGACCACCAGTAGTTTGCTCAGGACTTACCCAGTCGATACGACGTACCACTTGAACCGTGTCGGCAGCTAATACACGTTTCAGTGAAATCATATCATCATAGGATGATGAAAATTCCAAGAAGGAGTCTACTGCTTGCGGAGGTGAGTTTTCATCATCCCAAGCTTGAGGTCTACCTATAAAGATATAAACCCTGTCTCTCGTTGCTCCTGCATCTGCGTCACTCTGTGTCGATATTGGACCTTCGAGTGCTTTAATGAATTTTTGAGCAGAAAAGATTCTAAATTGATCTGTTAATAACGCTGCCATTTAACTATAGGTACTTAATGTCCTTTGTCTATTTATCAAGGTTACTGAGTCCTTGCTATTGTTTGGAACTCGATGCTCTTAATTCTATAAGAAGCACCACCGTTTCCAACCAGTTTTTCACCACCTAGAATTGCCTGTGCAACTGCTGTTGTGCCACTTGTAGGGGCAGCAATTGTTACTGTTGGGTGAATATTATATGTGTTGTCTACAGTCTGTTTATATCCATAACCACCATTAGTGATAGTTATAGATGCAACTTGGTCTCCAGCAGCAGTTAATACTGCTGTGCCTGTTGCCTGTATATCACCAATTGTTTCAACTGTTACTGCTGGTGCTGCACTGTAGTTAGTACCAGAATTCTGTATATTGAAATCTACAATAGTTCCTGTATCAGAGAATTTATACAAGTAACCAGCAACACCAACATTGACGTTACCAGTATTAAATGGAATTATATCTCCAACTTGCAATTTACCTGTGCTTGGGTTCCAAGATACTACAGTGCCTTTAACCCCAGATACATCACCAGTTACTACTTCATTAACTGCATAATTGTTACCATTACCATCGTTAGCATCAATAGTAATTTCCATCAATGCTGAATGTGGCACACCTTCATTCAATGCACCAGCAGAGGTAATAGTTGCATACTTGAATGGTATGTCAGCATCCTTAATACTGTCACCTGCTTGGAATAGAGTTGTGTTTGTGCCACCCTGTGTTTCCTCGATACCATATAAAGAGTTGAATATACCACCATCCAGACTAATCTGGTTTTCAAAATCTGTACCTGTATTTACAAGATCTGGAATACCGTCTCCTGCACCAGAGTTTTCATCATCATCTTCAAATTTCTTATTCTGTATTGATGCAATTGGTACTGTCAATGTAGTAATAACATCGCCAGTTGAATTTAATAATACATGTGGTTGGAATGAGGAGTTGGCAGAATCAGCAACACCAGCATCAAACTGTACAATTGCATCTTCAGTAGATGGAATACCACCATCAATGAATGCTAATTCATCAACTTCAAATGCTACAAGCAATTCTCTTGTCTGAGCATTCCAATCATATACTTTTGCTATCTTGTTTTGGGCATTTTCAACCCTTCTAATTACTCTGTCTCCAACGTTAAACTTATAGTTTGAAGTGCCATCAGATAGATTCTGTCCACTATCAAGAATAACACGTTGGTCATAGTTGAAATTGAGACCTCTTGTTACATTACTAAACTTCTCTCTTGATTTGGAAGAGTATGAAACTGTCTCATTGTTAATTATTAACTTACCTGATCCTGGATATGCATCTGTAGAATCAACATATATCTCAGTCTGACTAGCAGTCATACTTGCTAGTAGTCCAGTTAGATAGAATGCTGTAGAGTTAAGTGACTGTCTAGCAGCAGTCTTTCTCTTAAGGTTAACTAACTTAGTAAAGATAACATTAGGAGTAGAAGTAAATCCTTGACCTTGCTCTGTTACATTAATAGCAGTAATCTTACCTTGAGATATAACTGCTTCTGCTCTAGCACCAATACCGCCACCACCACTAATTAAAACATAAGGTGGTTCTTGATAGAATTCACCCTCATTTACAACACTGATAGATGTAACCTTACCAGTAACATCAATCTTTGCAGCACCTTTAGCGTTTTGTCCACCACCACCTTCAACAATTAGAGTAGGAGGAGTAGCAAAACTTCTACCTGGATTTAATAATGCAAGACCTGTAACGGTTTGGACAGTAGGAGTTGCTAAAGCACCAGTACCTCCACCACCTAAAATCTTTGCTTCTGCTGTACCAAAGTAACCATCACCAAATTTCTCCATCTTAATATAGGAGACTTTACCAGCATCAGAACCTGTACCCAATACAACTTCACCTTCTGCACCACTAGGAAACTCTGTAGGTAATGCTGGTAATGTATCACCTTCAAATAAAGGTACTCCTCTATACTGAGGTCCAATTACATAAGGATAAACTGGGTTACCTGATCCATCCTCTGCCATAAAGTATGCATAGGTGCCATTTGGATACTCAGGAGTAGTAGCAAATCTACCATTATACTTGTCAAGAGTTGCACCAGAAACAGCAGAATCGTAGATATAGTCTTGAGTTAGGTCACCCATTAGATAACCATCTTGGACTAATCTGAATCCCATATCAGCTGTTGAATATGAGAATGTATAGAGTAGTCTAGGTGCGTCTGTTCTGGGAGTAAACGTTAAAGTTCTGGAGGTTGCAGCATTAAATCCTGAAATATATTCTGTGTATGTCTTAACAACACCTTCTAATTTATATACAACAGCATCTTGATATAAAACTGAAGTATCACCATTAGCTGTACCAGATGCTTGCCAACCATTTTCTTGTGTGCTTAACAATAGGAAGTTACTATCATTAGTAGAATGATCCTGGTTGAAAACGTATGTCTTACCTCTGAAAAGATTTAAGAATTGTACTTCACTACCACCAACATAGAATTTACCATTAGATACGGTAATAGTTTGTGTTACTGAAGATGCTGTAACAACAGCAGGTCTAGTACCATCAATCTCAACACCTGCCTTTAATCGATATCCCGATACCTGTCTAACAACAGAACCTGCTGCATTATATCCATAAGGACCGTAGATTGGATATCCATCATAGGACATACCCAATATCTTAGAGTGACCATCTGCATGTCTGGCATAATCAGGTCCAGTTGCATAGAAGTCAGTAATGTAATAATTGTTTGGGAGAGGATCGTTGTCTGGAGTATTATCAAAGGTCATATAACCTTCATCTCCAGCGTATCCAGACATGTATCTGTGATACTTACAGTAATAATAAATGCGATTACTCTCATCAGCATTCATTAAGAAGAGTGGTTGGAATTCATTCTCATAGTCAGTAGACCATCCACCACCAGCACCAGTACTATTTGTGTATAGTGTGCCACCATTCAGTAGACCATCTTGTGTGGTACTGAATTGCATTGGATGACCATGAGGATGAGTACCAGTAATACCATTACTTGCATCAGATTGATTCCACTTAATTAAATAATTTGATTGGACTTTAATATCTTCAGGAGAAAGATACCATCCATTAACATCAAAATTACCAAAATCTGCTGCATCAGGTCCGAAATTAATATAGAAAAGACCGTTAGGGAATGTGGTAGGGTCATTATTAATGGTCATTGTGAAACCATTTGCACCTAACAGATTATCTCCATTAGAGAATGTACCTGCTACCAATCTTACATATACTCTCTGGACAATACCAGAACCATTTCTAACAATTTTTGCAACTTCACATGTTGCACTACCACCAACTAATTCTATTTGTCTACCAACTTCTACTGATCCCATTGTCTCAGAGACATTACCAACAGGAATCATTAAGTTGTCAAATTCTACTTTGATATTCCAAGTGAATACTCTTTGGAAACCATTTTGTAATGTACCATTCTTTAGTGCTAGATGGTTAATTAACTTACTTGACTGGTAATGATATACATTACTATCAACTACACCATCATAAGCATCATTAGATTTAATGAAACTTGATCTTACTGTGTCAAGACTGAATCCTATAGGTACATCAGAATGACCTTGACCCCATTCAGGAGTGTGGAGTTGTACTCCATTTGCTAAAAGACCTAAGACCTTATTCTTCTGGTCTGGTCTTGGCTCAGAAGCAGGTACATCTTTACCACCCCTGTATATAAATGCTTGATTAAAATTCCTATCAACTAACGGTCCACCACCTGGTGCTCTTTCTCCAGATACATCAGAAGGTTTTGGATGATTATCCGAAACAATTGTTAGTCTGTCTGTTGTTGTTGCAAACGTTCCTGTTGTCGTTGACTGAGGATTGCTCTGCCATATTCTCTTAATGTCAAATGACGTAACAACGTTTGGCGTATCACTCGTCGGTAAAATATTGACTCTGAGTGGATCATATCCCCTCCCTTTACTTAATACTCGTACATGAACAATCCTACCCGACGCATCATCAATGATAGGATAAAGTATTGCTTCTTCGTCTGGTGTGCCACAACCAGTAACAGTTAGTCTTGGTGGATCCGCAGAAGTATAATCCTTCCCTCCTTCCAAAACTTCAACTGCTCTAACCCCAAATACTTCATTAAATAATGGTTTGATAGAAGCACCAGTACCAGGTATAGTCCTCGCCATTTATTAAGTTATTACGTTAATTGTACCATTCATTAATGCATGGAGTGTGCATTGATAATATAGAGTTGAAGGAGCGTCCATAGGGACAGTCCAATATAAAACTGTGATTCCACTACCAGTTTGACCAGCAGTATAAGGAGTCCCAGCTAATCCAGTTGTGCTCTGAATTCTGAAGGGGTGACCAGCACCTTGCACAGAATTATCAAACGCATATGTTTGTCCTCTTTGGACATACAATGTTGGGTCATTTGTCGCAGCAGAGAAACCTGGTCCGTTAATAGTATAATGGTTTGCACCATCAGCATTAACTTCCCACCAAGTTATTGGACTACGAGTTGGCACCCAATTTGTGCCATTGTAAAATAGTGAATCGCCTTGGGTAAGACCACCAACATTTGTATCTGTTAAAGCAGCAAATGTTGTTGTCAGAGTCCCAGAGAAGTTAACTGTTAAAGTATCCCCTGAAACGACGGTAGTAATGTTTGTGCCTCCAGCAATCGTTAAAGTATCAGATCCTGTATTAGCAGTAGTAGATCCTGTATCACCAGCAACTGATGCCCAAAGGTTAAGCGAAGAAATACCTGAATCATCATTAGCAGGTGCCCACTTACTTCCACTACTACTCCACTTTAAAACTTGTCCGTTTGTAGGTGCAGCAGTATTTGTATCAACGTCTACTAAGTCATTTACACCTGAATATTGTGTTAATAATTTTGCTCTAGTATCTCCAACACCACCAGCAGTTATGTTGATATTTACATATGGATTATCATCACCATCAACTGTAAAAAAGTATCCAGTATAGGTTGCAGCAGCAGGTGCAGCACCAAGACTAGCCCATTCATTTTTATATTTTACCTTAGTTGGCATATCAATTATGCCATCTGCTCCTGTAAATGTATTAGTAACACCACCAACGCCAAGTGTTAAGTTACCAGTACCATTCGGAGCAATATTAATATTCCCATTACTTGATGAAACAATACTATTTCCATTAACATCCAGACCAGCAGTAAGGTTTGTGTAGTCGGATGGAAGGAAAGTAGACCCATTATATCGCAATACCTGTCCTACAGCAGCATTAGTAACACTAAGAGATAACGTAGTGCCATTACCAATGCCTGTATAGATTTCATTAAAATTGTCGTTAATCTTATCACCACCGACTCGAAGGGTATCACCCGTATTATCGTTAGCAGCAGATCCTAGACCTAGCGTTTGTTTAGCCATTTACCTTACAATTTTTAGTTATTTATGGAAGAATCTCAGGGTCAATTACTTCTTCACCATATTGACTCAAATCTGGTGCAGTCCAGTCGTCAGGTACTGAAGTATCAACCGATATACCAGCAGCAGAATATCCACTACCTTGGTTGGAAATTACACACTCACCAACACCAACCAGTGCCTTAATCTGTGCGTCAAATCCAGAGATGGAGTCAACCCTTACAGATGGTCTAGTTGTGTAACCAGACCCAACGGAGGTGACTTGGACACTATCAATAGTACCACTCGTGATTGATGCGGCTCCAACTGCGTCCTTACCAAAGACTGATCCAAGATAGTCAAATGTGATTAAGGAGTTAGAAGATTCAATAACAGCAACCTGTCTGTCTGAAGTCTCACCTTGAATGTCAATAAAGTCGCCTGGCTCGATTGGTGGGACAACTTCAGCAGCGTCAACGTCTGCCTCACTACCCACGTAGGAGAATGCAACGAATGTAGACCCAACACGAGGTATCTCAGAGAAGATGATTCGTGAACCAACTAGCTCGAAACCTACGCCTGGTTCCTGTATAACACCGTTAAGCGAAACGATGATATTGTTTTCTGGACGTATAACCGTAGACTGGACACCATCTGTAAGTGTTAGTGAGTAGAATACTCCGTTACGCTTGAGGTTAAATGACTGTCT
>Ga0208749_1000041_pt1 | contig 27605 bp, 49 predicted proteins | sample Knorr_S15_td_DCM_FD_185601 | JGI IMG/M metagenome (GOLD analysis project Ga0208749, IMG submission 185601) | Marine microbial communities from Southern Atlantic Ocean transect - Knorr_S15_td_DCM_ad_63m_LV_B (SPAdes) (version 2) | ecosystem: Environmental > Aquatic > Marine > Oceanic | place... | reverse complement strand
GTATCCGCTTTTACGTATCTTTCGCTTGTAGTTTTGCTTTTGGTGAGCTTAAACTCATGGAAGGATCTGCGAAAATCATATCGCTTATTGCAAGAGATGAGAATCTCCATTTGGCAATAACTCAGAATATTATAAACAACTGGAAGAAAGGTGATGATCCGATGATGAAGGAAATCATCAAAGAAGAAGAGCAATGGACATACAGTATGTTTGACCGTTGTGTAAACGAAGAGAAGAGATGGGCAGAGTATCTATTTAAAGATGGAAGTATGATTGGTTTGAATGATAAATTACTTCATCAGTATGTTGAGTGGGTAGCAAATCGCAGAATGAGATCGATTGGGTTGAAACCAGTTTATGATATTGCAGCAAGAAACAATCCATTACCTTGGACAGAGCATTGGATATCCTCAAAAGGATTACAAGTGGCACCACAGGAAACAGAAGTAGAATCCTACATTGTTGGTGGTATTAAACAGGATGTGAAGAAGGATACCTTTAGTGGATTTAAATTATAGAATAAAAAATATTTTCCCCGTTCCAATTCATATATTTGATGTGAATGGGTTTGATGAAGTAAAAAATGAGTTAATAGATTATGCATATAATCTAAAAAAAGAAGATGAGGGTGTTACCATTTCAAACTATGGTGGTTGGCAATCATCTTTTTTTACACTCAATGATGAAAGTGATTTACTTCAGTGTTTTATAATTAATTGCTTATCTGAGTTTCCGACTATAAAGAAAACAACAAATATGTGTGTTGATGCATGGATTAATATTAATAAACCTGGTGATTATAATGTAAAACATACTCATCCTACAAGTGACTTATCTGGAGTTATATGGTTAAAAGCACCTAAAGATTGTGGTAATATTGTATTTGATTCTCCGTCTGCATTTCAAACACATAATGAAGTAGAGTCATATACAGATGACTTTAAAGATTCAAATAATTATAATCACTGTTATTATTTTAATCCAACTGAAGGAAGAATAATAGTTTTTCCATCTCATTTGCAACATCATGTTTTACATAATAAATCAGAAGAAGATCGTATTTCAGTTTCATTTAACATCAGATTAAAAAATGGATAAGAAGAAAGAGACAGAAGAATCAATTAAGGCATATCGTGAAGCAGCAAAAGCAGATGCTTGGTTATTCGGGGATTATGATGCGTATGAATCTTATGATATAAATACTAAAAAAGTGTCTGAAGAAGATGAGTCTGTTTGAGAAATTAAATAATAAAAGATATGATCTGCAGGAGAAACCATCTGATGATGTGGTTAATCCAGAATTTAAAGATCCTAAAAAAAAGTTTACTCAAGCTGACAACCTTGATAAAAAAGAATTAAATAAAGCAAAGAAAATATTTAAAAAAGATCTTAAATCATCAGGTGAAAAACCATCTAGTTCAATAAAAAGTGCATTAGATGCTAAATCTGGAGGAAAGAGTAAGGGTAGCACACCTGTTAAAATTAATGTAAGGAACTTTGAACCTCCAGTAAAAAAATCAGTAGATGCAAGAGTAATTACGAAAAAATATAATGAATTGAATCCAAATCGTCCTGAGTATGTAAAACCAAAAGAATATAAAGCAGCACATACTAAAACACAAATATCAAATCCTGGTCAACAGAGACCATTAGGACAACTTGTAAAGAAAACTAAACCATCTACAACTGCTAAAAGTGGTAAGTTGACACCAGGTCAGATAGACTTTAGTAAGGCAGGAGAACTCGCAGCAAAAAGAAAAGCACGTATTGATACTAAGACAGGTAAAGCAACACAAGCAGGTGTGTTTGACTTTGCGAAGAATAGAGGTGGATTCAATAGAATGAGTCAGGGTATGTCTAAATCTGACTTCAAGAAGATGATAACAAGTGATCCTAAGAAAGCAAGTCAGTTTAAAAATATAGTATCAAAAGCAAAAACGATTGCATCTGATCCAGCAAGCAAAGAATATAAAAAGATAGCAGATACAATTAATAAGAGTGATTATGCAGGTAAACTTGCAAAGCCAGATGCAAAAATTGCAAAGATGACTGATGCACAAAAGAAATCTAATCTTGCTAAAGTTAAAGCAAAGATTGATGCAAAGAATCCAACATATGTAAGTCCTGAAACAGGTGGTAGACTACCAGTAAAAACGAAGACTACATTAGTAAGAAGTAAAGAAATATCTAAACAGCTAAACGTACCAAAAGGATTTAAGAGAGTCCCAATCACTAAAAAGATGGGACAAAAATATCCTTTAATTAAAAATGTTTATCAAGCAGAAAAACCTCCAGAAGTTTTAACCACACCACCAAAACCTGATAAATCTAAAAATTTATTCTCTAGAGTTAGAAATCTTATGAGAACCATAGGTAAAAAGACGAAGAACTTTAGAACAAGACCTGAAAATTTACCTGGTGGAATTGGATGGGATATGTACAAAACTAAAAGTGGTAATTTAGCTAGAAGAAGTTTTTCAAGAATTAGAAATATTCCAGGTTCAGGTACTTTAAAAAGACAATTCTTTAAGAGAATTGTTGGAGCATCTCCTTTGACTAAAACAATTGGGGCAATAGGACTTACTGCATATGGACTTTCTGGACCTGTAAAAAAAGCATTGGCACCAAAGAAAGCACCTGATACTTATACAGCGGTAAATAAACCATTAGGATTTGATACTGGAAAGAAAAATGCTGATAAAATAGCTTACAAAAAATTTATGGATGGAACTACTGCATTTAAGAGTCCTATCAAGAAAACGTAATCAGTATAAATAATAACTGTAGCAACTGACTTGACAAATGTTTAAGGACTTAAAAGAATATCAGGAAATAACACAACTCTATCATGACTCTGTGAATATTTCTGAAGAACAAAGAGCGATTAATAAAATATTCATTGAAGAGGGTTTTACTCTAGAAGAGATAGAATATCTAGAGGAGAATTTTGATGAGTTATGGGAAAATCAATTAGCAGCACTTACTGAAGACTATGTGGTTGAAAGTCTGAGTCAAGAAAATCTAAATGAAGAACAAATAAACGAAGTATTGGGATTGGTGACAGGTGCAAAATTAGCAATGAAAGCTAATAAAGGTTTGACAAAACTTGCTTCTAAAGCAGCACCAGCAATCAAAAAAGGATTAAGTGCTGCAAAAACAGGAATCAAAGATACTGCAAAAGGTGCAATGTCAGTTGGAAAGAGTGCACTTAAAAAAGTTGGTGGTGCACTTAAGAAAGCAGCACCTATCGCAGCTAAGCTTGCACTTCCATTTGGTGCTGGTGCAGCCCTTGTCGGTGGTATTAATGCCTTGAGAAAAAGAGGAAAGAGTGAGAGAGAGGCTGAAAATAAAAAAACAGAAGTAAAACCACCTGTAGATCCAAATACTGGTGAGAAAGGTGGTCAACAAGAAACCAAACCAGAAGTAAAAGTAGATCCACCTAAACAGGAAACAAAACCAGAACCACCTAAACAGACTGAAGCAAAACCAAAGAAAATGCACTCTATTGAAAAGAAAAATAGAGCAAGATTTGGTGATGCCCACGTTGACAAATTGAAAAACAAACAAAAGGACTTCAAAAAAATGAAAAAAGGAGAAATGTCTAAGGCAGACTTTATAAAAGCCTATCCTAAATCAATCACAGCACAAAGAGCATCAGGTCTAAGAGATCATACTGAGTGGGATGCATATGATATGGTTCTTGAATATCTATTCTCAACAGAGCAGGTTTCATCACTTGAGGAAGCAAACTATGTTATGATGGAGATGGATCAAGAAACAATCGGTTCTATCGTATCTGAAGTTAGATATGTTTTAGACGAGGGATTTATTGATAACATTAAAGCAGGAGTTAGCAAAGTAAAAACAGCTGCTGGTAATGTAAAAGATACTGCTGTGAAAACTACCAAAAAGGTTATCAGCAAAGGTAAAGATATACTGTCAAGTAAAAATAAATTGAAAACCTTAAATCCAGCCAGTGCTGAAAATAAGAAAATTAGAGACAAGAAAGCATCTATGACTGATGAGAACAAAGGTAAGGTGACATCTCAAATCTCTGCTATTAAGAGACAAAGAGATGGTAAGACTATTGCTGATGTTCAAGCAGCTAATAAGGAAAAGATGAGAGCAGCAGCAAGAGCAAGGAATGAAAAATTCAAGAAAGATAGAATGAAGTAAATGAAAACCTTTCAACAATTTCAAGAAGAGGTAAAGACAATCACTGAAATTAAAAAGAGGTTGATTGGATCTGCTCTTCTTGCAACTCCTTTTTTAATGAAAAAGTTTTTGAAACCAAAAACTGATAAGAAGATTGATGATGCAAGAAAAGATCTACCATTTGGTGGAGATAGAAGAAGTGGTAACACTGACTTTCAAACAGGTGTAGATGCATTGAAACAAAAAAAGGAAGATAAGAAAAAAGGTACAACTAGAGTATTTGGAGATCCTACAGGACAATATAGCGACTTCTTTAAATAATTATGAAACACATTATTAATCGTGCTGACATCATCGGTGGTCTAAAGTCAGTTAAACTTGCAAAACAGAATCCTCAGAACTATCAACCTGGAGTTGGTGTGTCTGAGGATTTTGAGTTACTATATAATTACAAAAAATAGTTATTATGAAAATTGATACCCAAGGAATGTCCTATGGGACAGGTAAGGGGGATGGTAAGAGCATTGAAGAACAACGTGCTGCACTCCCCGATGTTATACCTAAAAAGATTAATATTTTATCAGATGCACTTAAACTAGAATTAAAAGAACTTATAAACGAAGTTTTAGACGAAAGAGAGTTAGAAAAAAAGATGAATGGTCCGTATGATTTTCCTGAAGATTAAGGAACTTGATCGTCAAAAGGAGTAAGGGGTGGTGGTGACGGCCAAGTAACTGGATGTTTAACTATTACAACTCCTTCAATTACTCTTTCTACAACATTGCTTGGGTCAGTTAACATTAACTCATAAAAATATTTACCTTCTTCAATCACTGCTGTTTGATCATCAGTTAAAGATATTCTAATTTTACCTCTTGTTCTGTTTGTAAATGCTAAAGTAAATGATGTGAGACTGCCAAGATTCAATGTTCTTTGCATTTTACAAGTGCCAGTGAATCCCGTTAAATCTTTTAGACTATTTGATTGACTATCTTCAAGCACAAAGGTTTGCTCAAAGTCAGTGTGCTTATATATTACTAAATTGGTACTAAAAACAGACATATATTTTTATTTTTATTTATGGTGAACCATAATAATGTACAAAAGTATTAATTCCTGATCTTACAAGAGCATCACCTTCGACTACAACAAGTTTAAATCCATTAGGACGAGTTAAAACTATATCATATACGTGTCTACCACCTTGAAGAAATTTGGTGATAGAACTAGCGATTGAAATATTAATTTCTCCTTTAATAGCACTTGTAATACCAACCTGTATATCTGTAAATCTGTAATTTGTTGGACTTTTTCTTAATTGAGATTGTCCAGTAAAACCTGTTAGATCACTAGGACCTGTACCGTCAGAACTTTGTAAAGTCAAATCTTCACTAAAAGTCTCACCCACATTAATTGTAATGTTTTTTCTGTAAACAGTCATCTATATAATCGTTTATTGATATTTATGGATATATAGTTATGAATGTGTTATAATATGATTACTGTTTTGGAAGTCGATTATGAAAACCCTTGGATATATGAAGGTCGCCCTTTTACCTCTGATGATATCGGGGACTATTATGGGTTCGTCTATTGCATCACAAATACCTCCACGGGACAGAAATACATTGGAAGAAAGTACTTCGTGCAGAAGAGAAAACCAAAAGGAGGAAAGAGAAGAGTCACAAGTGAGTCTGACTGGAAGAAGTATTACGGAAGCTCTGACGAACTTAAACGAGACATTAAAGAGAATGGAAGAGATACTTTCAGAAGAGAAATCCTCAGTCTCCACACCACCCTTGGAAAAGTAAATTACGAAGAGACTAAACAGTTGTTTATTAACAATGTGTTGATGGAAGCACTTGACGACGGGACACCAATGTATTATAATAGCAACATACTCGGACGCTATATGCGTAAGGATTATGGACAGTTTTACGAAAAATCTAAGAACGACATATGATTGGTCGATAGACCGAATGAATGAACTATGCACGGATGGTGATTTAGAGCAACTCAAAGATGCTGTATCTATTCGTCAAGAATTTGCAGAGTGGTTACTTAGAGAAGATAAGAGTGTCGATCACGATATCGTTTCTCTCGAATATATGGGAGAGGGTAGCGAGTATGATATATAATTTAATTAAATAGTATTATGTTACAGAAAATTGTAAATGGAATCGCTATTGCAAGTGGTGTTGTATCTCTCACCGTTGTTGGTCTTGGCGGTTACGTATTCATACGCAAGGATGCGATTATCGAGAACGTCAAGAGTAAGGTAATGGAATCAGTATTGCCTGGTGGACTTGGACAAGGTGCATTAGGTGGTGGATTGGGTTTACCTGCACCATCTAATCCTATGGCAGCACCAGACTCACCTGCAGACTCAGAATCACCTGTACCATTCGGTTTTTAGGTTAAATAGGGGTTAAGTGTCTATATATAATATAGACATACTAATCCCATGGCTGAAGCAAAAAAAGAAGAACTAAAAGAAAAAGGTCCTATAGGTAAACTCAAAGAGTTATCTGAGGACAAAGAAGAACAGATGGCAATCCTGAGTACTTTTGTAAGACTTGGGATTTTAGTCTGGGCAGGTGGAATATTAACATTGAATTATGTCACTTTTCCTGGTATGACAGAGCAGGATAAGATTGATCCAACTTTCATAGCTTCGGTCTTTACAGGGGTCCTAGCTACATTCGGTGTCGAAGCAGGTAAAAATAAAGGTAATAAAGCAAATGGTGGCGGGGGTCAAAACATATCAAAGAAAGATATGGAGATGCTTATAGAGAAAGCAACTCAAGCAGCACCTGCTCAAACTATAAGATTAGAGCAAGCACCAATGGTTATATCACCTGGTAATCCTCCCAAGAAAGCATGATGGAGAAGAAAGAAGTGAAATGGGGTAAATGGTTTGCCTTGGGATTAGGTGGACTCATTGGAATATCTCACATTGGTATGATAGGTTCTTTATCAAATCGTCAAAGTAAATTGCCAAGTATCAACTTACCAGTTGGTCCTTATACATCATACAAAGCAGATGTTAGTCATAATGGGTATTATATAGAATATAAAGCAAACGATCCAAAGGTTCTTCGTGTGGAACGGGATAGTAACACAAAGGGTGGCTTTCTTGGGTTGGCTAACAACAAAGTTAAAACGGTTGAACAGTACACAATGGACGGTGCAGTTCACACAAAACCCGATAGTTCATCGACAACAATCGCAAACGGAAAGTCCGAAGCATGTATCAAAGCAATCGGAGGTGCAGAAGGAACAGGAAGACTCGTGGGTTCCAGTATTGGTGCTAGTGCTGCTCCTTCTCTCGCTAATATTCCCTATGTTGGTTGGGTTGCTGCTGGCTGGGTAACAATGTTTGGTGGTAATCAAGGTGCAGATATAGGTGGTCAGATGGCAGAGGACTTAAATAAGAACTGCTAGTTGCCAATATAAATTATTATGGTAGAATACAACTATGGAAACACATAGAAAAACATTGCTGCATCTTTTAAAGGAAAGAGCATACAAAAAAGGTAACTTTACTTTATCGTCTGGTAAAGAATCAGAGCATTATATAAACTGTAAACCTGTCACACTATCTTGTGAAGGTAATGCATTATGTTCGCATCTAATGATAGAACATGTAGAGGATGAATCAGTAGCAGTTGGTGGTCTTACACTTGGTGCTGACCCATTAGTTTGTGGTATCGCACAGAAAGCATATTATTCTGGTAAACATATTGATGCTTTGATTGTAAGAAAGAATCCAAAAGGATATGGTACAAAAGAAGTAATTGAAGGTAATAAACCACCCAAAGGTTCTGTTGTTACAGTATTAGAAGATGTAACTACAACTGGTAGTAGTGCTATCAAGGCAGTTAATGTTTTAAGAGAAGCAGGTTATATTGTCAATCGTGTCATTGCAATCGTTGATAGACAAGAAAATCATAAGGTATGGGACAATAATAAAATTGAATTTATTTCAATATTTAAACTCGAAGATATTATTAAGTAAAGTTTACTTGCCAACTAAATCTCAGTTGCTATAATATACATATAGAAAAGATTTAGTAAAATGATTTTTGGTTCTAATCCATCAGTATACACACTACCAGGTACTTGGGAAGCACAACCTATGGTGCCAGTTGAATTGATATTCAGCACTGTAGTCGCAATCTCAACATTAGGTGTTATTGCAGGTTTAATTGCAGGTATGTCAATTGTTAAGATAAGAAGAAAAAGAAAGTTCAATTAGTGTGGGAGTCCACACATTGATGCGTATTTATACCTAGTGTGCTATTATATATAATATGTACTGGAGTTGAAAAGCATCATGTCCCACTACACACTCGGTTGGCACGACCAACAAAACAAACATTACGAAATAGGCGAATATGCGGAAGACGCATGGGAAGCCGTAAAACACGCAAGAGAGGATGTACCGTATCTACAGGCACATCCTTTTTCTTTGGATTCAATTAAGGAGATTAAATGAAAATCTTTAAATTAAAGTATCTATTACAAGCTTGGTGGTTATTTGTAATTATGTTTGCAATTGCACTAGGTCCTAAAGTTGCATATGCAGCAGAGGTTACAATGGGTTCTGGAGGTAATCTAATCTTTGAACCAAATGAAATCACCATAAGTGCAGGTGATACTGTCACATTTAAAAATGGTGAACTACCACCACATAATATGGTAGTTACAGACCATCCTGAGTTATCACATTCTGATTTAGCTTTTATGGGTGGGGAAAGTTTCGAGGTTACTTTCCCAGAGTCTGGAGATTATGAATTTCAATGTGAACCTCATGCAGGTGCAGGAATGAAAGGAGTTATTCACGTCGAATGAAAAAATTCAATACTTGGGTGTTAGACACCACAATTTACATATTAGATTTTCTCTACAGAGGTAGAGACTTTCAGAGGTTCTGGGTGCTTGAAGTAATTGCAAGAGCACCTTACTTCTCATTTATTAGTGTATTACATTTTCGTGAGTCACTAGGTCTGAGAGGTGAAGACCATACATATCTAATGAAGGAACATTTCTATCAGGCATTAAATGAAACAGAACACTTGGAGGAGATGGAAACTCGTGGAGGCAATGAATACTGGATTGACAGATTCTTCGCTAAACACTTGGTTCTTTTTTACTATTGGATTATGGTTGCTTATTATTTCATTAGTCCAATAAATGCGTATGATATCAATATGAAGATTGAAAAACACGCATATGAGACTTACGTTAAATACGTTGCATACCATCCAGAAGATAAAAGAATTGCAGAGATTGCAGAGGATGAACTCGCACACGCAAAAGAGTTACAAGTTGCGATGTCAATGATTATGTGATATAATAAATATTACAACCTCGTTACAATTTAATGTTATCTTTTTTACTCCTCTCATCTAGTTTTCTTAACTTTGCTTTTTACATATATGCAATCGGTTTTGTGGTCGCATTAGTATTAGAGCAGTTTGTTAAGAGAACTAACAATGAGAGGAATATTTACATAGTAGAATATAATCGAAAATACCTTTGGAGAAATGCTTGGATAATAAATATATTTTGGTTTATGACAAATATTGGTTTATTTGTAATTTCTAGAAATATGCAAACACCTGTAGATACTTTTTGGAGTGAAGGATTATAATGGAAAAAACATATGATGACTCAAATTGGAGAGAGGATTACGCTAAGAACTTTTGCAATAATAAACGTCATCTTGAACTATTAGAGAAAGGACCTCATAGTTTATCTCAAGCGTGGTTGTTAGGAGCACTTCATAATGAGTGGAAAAGAATTAAAGGATATAAAGATGACTATCCAAAGGAAAATAAAGGTCAGTGCCAATCATCTCTACAAGAATTTTTTGAAAGGTATAAAGACCAAGGTATTTAATGCATCGCTTCAAAGAAATATTACCAGTTCAACGTAAACGTAAATGGTGGAGGATTAAGTTATGGCAGCTCAAACGGTTACTTGGTCGATTGTTATAATGGTTGCAATTCTATTAATTGCTGTTACAATAATAATATACTACATAATGAGATATGATCACTTCTTCCCGAATGATTAAATATTTGGCACTACCATTTATATTGGTTGGATGTACTGCACCAATAACAGACCCACCTGCACACGCTTGTAGTCCTCGTTTAGATGGTGAACCTACACATTGTCCTAAAGATTTGATACTTGTTAAACCCGTTGAATTACCAAAAGAACAACTTAAAGGCGAAATTGATATTTACAATCCACATCACTGGCAGAGCATACAGATGATGTTTCAAAGAAATGTAAGAAAAGGTCAGATAGAAAAAAATGCAACCATACCTTCCGATGCTATAAATAGTGCACTTGCAGAATTTAAATATGGGAGCAATGGTTCCACCGAGTCGGAAGAGTTGTTACAACTTCCGAGTAACGGAAATCAATAGAGTTGTCGATGGAGACACTATTGATGTAACAATCGACTTAGGATTTGACCTTTACAAAAAAGAAAGAGTCAGAGTTGCAGGAGTTGATACTCCTGAGAAAAGGACAAGAGATTTAGAAGAGAAAGCATTGGGATTAGATGCTACAAACTGGATGAAGAAAAATTTAGAGGATACAATTGATGGAGATGATGAACTCACTATTAGAACTGAACTCCAAGGTGGCATGGGTAAGTATGGTAGGTTGCTTGGTTGGTTATACGTTGGCGATGATGTGGTATCGCTCAACGAAAAAATGATTGAAGAAGGATATGCTTGGGCATATGATGGTGGAACAAAGCAAAAGAACTTTGAAGAGTTAAGAGAGATAAGAAGAGCACATGGTACATTATTAGAGGGTTAATTATGTGGGAATTTTTTCAATGGGCATGGAACTTATCTTGGGGTGAAGGTTTTGCTTTACTTGCAGTTCTATTCGTATTCTGGTATGGAAAGAAATGGATAGACAAAAAGTTTGGTACAGATGCTTTTACTAAAAGACAAGTACGACAACTTAAACAGATTGTTAAAGAAGCAATTGAAGAAACAAAATGAAATCTTTGTTATTTAAAATTGGAGTTGGTGTATCTTTAGGTATCAACCTTTTTATGTTTGCTGCTTTATTATACAATTTGAAGATGTATGATAAAAGAGTTGATGAAAATCGAAAGTTTATTAAAGATACTATTATTGAAGAGGTGTACAAACAGATAAAATTTGTAATGCCTAAACAATCTGGTGGTGTTTATGTCCCCAGTAAATAATATTGATGTACCTAATATAACAATACCTAATGTTGTTGTTAGTAATCAACAGTGGATATATGGAATACCCAGTATTCCAAGTAATCATCCACCGATTACAACACAAATTGGATTTCCAATTGTGGAGATACCTGGTTGCGTCAAGATGCATCAGGATAATAAAAACCATGTATCAAGATTACCTTTTGATAAAGACCTAGTAAATCAGGATGAAAAAGGTACAACAACGTTATGTCCTCATGGTGAGTATCCAACATATGATGCAATGGAATATACACCAGAGCAATTAATCATTAAAAAAGAAACTCCACCACCACCTGTTTCACCCCCACCAGAAGTCGAACCACCTACACCTCCCGATACAAGTGATGTTGGTGGAGAAGAAAAAGAAACTCCTTGCCCTGCACCTAATCAACCAAGAGTTGGTGACTTAACACAGAAGGGTGATGAGAGAGTTATAGGTCACGAAATACAAGGTACAACTTGTGTAGTTTTATATGAACCAACTACTGCTGTTGAAAAATATTTACCTTCTACTAATCAAGCCACAACCACAGCAGCAATAGCCATAGTGGCAACAGCATCTGCAGCTGCTACACCTTTATTATTGAGAATATTTAAACCTGTAATTACAAAATTATGGAAGACATTACAGAAAAAATTAGGAAAGAAAATTGAACCACCCACCCGTTCAGAAATACAAACAAATAAGTATCGAGAAAAGAAGGGATTACCCCCAATTAAAAAGAAAAATTAATTATTACCAATAGATATTTCTTTCAATACATTCGCATCATTACTGATGGGTGGTTTTACTGGTAATTCGTGTGTATGATTCGCAACGACACCTGGTGGATTTATAAGCATTACATCTGCACATACCTTTGCATATTCAGTACCAGGTTTGAAAATTATTCCTGCCTTCATCAATTCACCACAGTTCTTTAATCTTGCAATCTCAAAATCTAATCTTTTATTAGCGACTGCTTGATTCATCAATGCGATATTTGCATCTGCTGCCTGTTTGCATTGCTCTTGTAGTTTCTTATCTAATGGTTTAGACCAAGTTGCAGATATACCTATTGATAATGTGCTACTATCTTTTTGTCCTGTGCGAACTGGTTTATAATATAAAATTTCTCCTGGATTATCGGGCACATCGTCATTATTTGCGTCTACATTATTGTACACTGGATCCATCCAATAATCTTCATAAGGACGTTTGACTGCGATATTTCCTGTTGCAAATGGTGTTACGTTCATAGTAGGACCTTGACATTGTATACCATTTCCATAAGTATTAGTTATATACGGACCCTGTAAAACTTGTATAGCTTGATTGGTAACTGAGCCAGAACTATTGGCGACTGGATTTGCTGTAGCAGAAACACCCCCAATGTCTGAAGCGAATGATGGGGTTGCTGTTCCAACTGTGAGACACAGTGATATCAGTTTGAGAACGTGCTTGTCGTGTTTGTGACGCTTTGGATGGTTGTTGTGCGATTTATTATTGTGTGATTTGAGAGTCCTGGGCCAGAATAACTTTCTGTAAATTGAAACGCTTCTCCTGGTGTTGTTATTGTAAAGTTTGGTTTGTTTTGTAGATCCAAGTTCGTCCATGTTGAAGTCACTCCATTTAATGTATTACTATTTCCAGTTGTGTTTGGTGCTGAAATAGTGTTCCCATCGTGGGAAATATTTGTACCAGTTACCACATATTGATACCCAGTATCGTAATTCATACTATTGATCGTCTCAGTTACGGTAGATGTTGTCTCCGTGTTTGAGGTCATCGAGCCCTGGGTAAAATTAGGGACGACTGGGACTGCAATCGCAGTCGGCACACTTGCAAGGGCAGAGCATATCACACACATCGCAACGTTTGCCTTCGACATGCATTTTTCTATATTGAATGGCTGCCAGATTATCAAGGAAGTCATTGATCATTAGTTAATTGTCAATTCGTTTACAAATTGTCCAGTAGCCACAGTACCTGCACCACCTGCTGTTACTGTGATAACACCTGCACTTGTAATAGTACCTGCTAATGTATCTTTTGTACCAGCTGCTGTTGATACCTGACTTGAGAAGTTACCAACCTGACCCACTGTTGGAGCTGATGTTGCTACCGCATCACCTTGAATGTAGGAACTCGAAAAGCTGAAAGCAGAACCTGCTGTATCTTGAGTTGCTGCAATTGTACCAGGAGCATATATGCCTGATGTGATAGTTCCTGCAGATACTGTACCTGCTGTTGTACCATCAGTTGTATCAATATTTGAACCTGATATGGTATATGTTGAACCAATCCTATCAACCTGAGTTGCAGCTGCGTTTACACTCAACTGAACACTGCTTGAAAGTTTATGAGTCAAATCTGCCATTGCAGGTGAACTAAAACCCGCTAACAATAATATAGGTAATAGTTTTTTCATCTGTTATTTTTACCTATTGATGTAGCTTTATTTAGCAAATAAAAACTTGAGGTTTTCAAACAAAAAATATGTGTTATACTATAGGTACAGTTTATAGACACTATGAAGTTATTTTTGGATACCGCTGATACAGAATTGATTGAAAAACACTTTTCAACCGATATGATTGATGGTATCACTACAAATCCAACACTTATTATGAAGAGTGGTCGTGACCCAGAAGAAGTCTATCAACAATTGATTGATATGGGTATCGATGATATTAGTATGGAAGTCGTTGGTGACTTTGATGCGATGTATATGGAGGGTTTGCGTCTTTCTCGCAAGTTTGGAAAGAATGCAACAATCAAAGTTCCTTGTACTCCTGATGGACTTAAAGTATGTAAGAAACTATCAAGAGACTTGGTAAACGTAAATGTTACTTTAATTTTCTCAGCAGCACAAGCAATACTTGCAGCAAAGGCAGGTGCAAAGTATGTTTCACCATTTGTTGGAAGAGTAGATGATAATTCATTCAATGGTATTGAGTTGATTGACCAAATTAGTGATGTATATACAATTCAGAATATAAGAAAGACAGAGATACTTGCAGCATCTGTTCGTGATGTCAAGACAGTATCAGATTCATTTGCATCTGGTGCTCACGTTGTCACAATGCCACCTGCTGTTTTCGAGAAAATGTACAATCACGTTCTCACAGACAAAGGATTATACCTTTTCGATATGGATTGGGCAAAGGTCAAAAGGTAAAGATTTCCACACACTTGACAAAAACCTAAAGAAAGTGTATACTAAATACCATTACATAGAACAACGGGATCGAAAGATCGTGCCCCTGCGTAGAATGTAAAATTCTAGTCGAAAGAATTTCCATCCGCAGGTTTTTTTATTGCTTGCGAGATAATATACAAAAAAATGTTTAAATCAACAATCGCTGCAGTAGCAGCATCTCCATTCCTATTCGCTGGTGCAGCTTTTGCTGGTCCATACGTCAATTTGGAAGCAACTGGTTCATACCCCGACGGTGCTTACTCATCAGGTGGACTAGAAGCAGTAGTCGGATATGAGGGACAAACAGCAAATGGAATCGGTTGGTATGTATCTGGTGGTCCTACAGTGACTCACACAGAAACTTCTGACGAGTTCGGTGATGTAGAATTCATTGGATATCTTGGTGGTTCTTATGATAAGTTCTACGGAGAAATCTCTGGTGTAACTGCAGAAGACGATGTTAACTGGGCTGCTAAAGCTGGTGTGAAGTTCACATTCTAAGTTGAAAACGATCTAATACAAGACCTCTGCGTTGCAGGGGTCTTTTTTTATGCTTAAATATATACTAAGGTTATTTTAAATAAATGAAACGTTTAGCAATCGCATTGCTTCCTTTACTACTCACAAGTAGTTGTGCAAATGCAAGAACCAGATTATCTGGTGCAGGTGCATCTTTCCCCTCAAAAATTTACAGTCGTTGGTTTTTTGACTTAGCAAAGGAGAAAGGACCTAGAGTTAACTATCAAGCAGTTGGTTCTGGTTCTGGTCGAAAAGCATTTATAGATGAGACAGTGCATTTTGGTGCATCAGACGACCCAATGAAAGAAAGTGATATTGCAAAAGTGAAAAGAGGTATGGTTCAGATACCGATGACAGGTGGAACAATTGCATTTGGTTATAACAATCCTGATTGTGATGTCAAACTTACACAGCAACAGGCAGTTGAAGTTGCACTAGGTATTATCAACAACTGGTCACAAGTAGGATGTGATGATCAAAAGATGCTATGGGTATATCGTTCTGATGGTTCTGGGACTACAGCAGCATTTACAAACTCTATGCAATCATTCTCAAAGACTTGGACAATTGGCACAGGAAAATCTGTTGCTTGGCCAGTTGGAGTTGGTGGTAAAGGTAATGCAGGTGTTGCAGGAGTAATTACAAATACACCAGGTGCTATTGGATATGTAAATCAATCTTATATTGGTGATGTTATAAAACCTGCAGCAATACAAAACAAGTGGGGTGATTTTGTATTACCATCAGTAGATGCAGGAGCAAAGGCACTTAATAGTATCTCTCTTGATGAAAACCTTGCAGGAACAAATCCAAATCCAGAAGCAGAAGGAGCATATCCGATTGCAACTTTGACTTGGATACTTGCATATGAAACTGGTAACGGTAAGAATACAGATGCAATCAAGACAACACTCAGTACTATATTGAGTGATGAGTATCAAGATAAAGCACCTAAACTAGGATTTGTTCCTCTTAAAGGTGGTATTCTTGAAAAGTCTCGTGCTGCTGTGGAGAGAATAAGTAAGTGATATATAGTTGTGATACAATAACATTATGAATCGTAAAGTAAAAACACTTGTTAAAGTTGGATTACCTATTGTTATAGTAATCCAACTTATTTCAATTACTTTTTTGTTGGGAAGAGCAGGAAGACAAAGAGCATTCTCATGCAAAGCAATTGAGAGTTATCTGGTATGTAGAGAAGTTGAATTGCCAGGTGGAAAACGTTAAAGTAAGAATGTTAAAAATGGAACCAATAAGAGTTAGATGCAAATCCTGTAGCAAGGAGATAAGATCTGCTGCAGGAAAATCAGTATGTTGTGGTTGTGCAAATATGACAACCATCAAAGGAGATGTTATATCTGCTGTTGATTTGAGCAAAGTTATTATGCTTAATACATACACAACTAAGAAAGATGGAGGTCTTTCTACAGAGCAAATCGAGTGGCAAGAGCAGCGTAGCAAACGTAAAATACGCAAGTTAGACTTTGAAGTTCGCTAAATATAAGTACTTAGACCTACAACTCACTGTGTAGTTCTTTATGTGGGGAGGTCATAAGGGCAGAATTTTTACGACGTATGGATATCAAAAAAGAACTTGAGCAAGTTCAAAAAAAGATAGACGAAATTAAAAAGAGTCAGGAAACCCTGAAAAAAATAACCGAATTACAGGAAAAACATAGCAAATTAAGAGCAGAAAAACCACATCATGGATCATATGAGATGATGTGATATAATACATATTAAAAAGCAACCAATCATGATTAATCTAATTAAGGATTTCCCCGTTTCTACGATTACTGCTCCGAGTAATACTACAGAGAAAAAGATTAAAGAAATAGCATACACTAAAGAAGAGGTGAATGTTTTGATTGATGCTGCTGTTGAGAAAGCAGTTACAGAAGCAAGAAGAATTGATGAAGAATCAATGGCAAAACATAATCGTGATGCCACTGTGATTAGTATGATTCTTGGATTCACAACACTTGCATTATTCGTTGATGGTTTGCTTAGAATGTTAGGAATCATTCCACCATTTATGCATCTTGATGTTAATATATTGGATAAGATTGAAACAGATGTTATAGATAGAATTAGACAAGTACCAATTCAAAAGGTTTGGCCATTTAGATGAACGATACATTAGTTTTCATATATCTTGTATTTTTTGTAATGTTGTTTGCTTCAACATTTGCTTTCATGTGGAAGATGATGACATCAACTTTATCAGAAATGGATAGAAGACCTGTAAGGTCATATGGCGATGCGATGAAACCATATAAAATACCTGCTCCACATCCAGAGATGGAGGGTGTAAAGTATGGTGAAGAATTACTAGTTTTTAAACAGGAAGAAGACGAAAAAGAACTTGACTAGATGTGTTTGTAGCGGTATAATATAGACATATATTATGAAACACTATGGAAGTTTTACTTGAGAGATACCCTTATAGGTATGTTGAATCTGGAATTATTGAACTAAACGGTGAACCAGATTACCGTATTCAAAAGTATAATACATATACTGAGAGGTATAGAGATATGTACCTCTGTGATAACTTCATGCAGTTAGAAACTGCGATGGAGGATTTTCAGTATACAAAATGGTTAGACCCATCACCCGAAGTTACTGCATACGCAAAAAATGAGAGAACAACTGATTAAGGCACTTTTAGCACACGCTCAAGGTGATATTCAAAAGCACGTTGCCAACGTAGAAGTTTACCTTACGAATCCTGCGGGAATCGGTGAGCACTCTAATATTGTTGAGGCAATTGAGCAAGAACTTGATATGATTGCCAAGTATCAAGATCAAATTGATATTATACATAAGTACTTTAAGAAATGAAGGAAGAAAGACCTTGGGGTTGGTATGAAGTAATTGATCAAGGTGAAAGATTCAAAGTAAAAAACATTGAAGTAAAACCAGGTCATAGATTATCACTTCAAAAGCATCATCATCGAACCGAGCATTGGATTGTTGTGAGTGGCACAGCAGAGGTTCAATTAAATGATGCTAGACAATTAATCGGTGAGAATCAAAGCACATACATTCCGTTAGGATGTAAGCATCGTTTGTCAAATCCTGGTAAGATACCACTTAAAATTATTGAGGTTCAAAGTGGTCCTTACCTAGAGGAGGATGACATTGAAAGATTTGAGGATGACCACGGAAGGGATTGACAATCTCTAAATTTTTCTTTATTATGTGATTATGAAATACGCTAGAACAGCATTAATAACAGGCATAACTGGGCAGGATGGTTCATATCTTGCCGAGTTTTTATTGTCTAAGGGGTATGATGTACACGGTATTGTCAGGAGAAGTTCTCTGATTAATACCCATCGTATTGACCCTATCTACAGCAAGATTAAACTTCATTATGGTGATATGACCGATTCTGGTAGTATCATTCATATTATACAAAAAGTTCAACCACACGAAATTTATAATCTCGCAGCACAGAGTCACGTTAAGGTTTCTTTTGAGTTGCCAGAATATACTGGTATGGTTGATGCAATGGGTACACTTCGTATTCTTGAAGCAGTAAGAATTCTTGGTATGCAAGATGATGTACGCATCTATCAAGCATCTACATCAGAACTTTATGGACAGGCACAAGAGTTTCCACAGACAGAAACAACACCATTTCATCCACGTTCTCCATATGGAGTTGCGAAACTATATGGTTACTGGATAATTAAGAACTATCGTGAAGCATATAATATGCATTGCAGTTCTGGTATTCTATTCAACCACGAGTCTCCTAGAAGAGGAGAAACTTTTGTGACTCGTAAGATAACACAAGGTCTTTCAAGAATATCTGTTGGATTACAGAATGTTTTGTATCTTGGTAATCTTGATGCAAAGAGAGATTGGGGTCACGCAAAAGATTATGTTGAAGCAATGTGGATGATGCTACAACAAGATGAACCAGATGATTACGTCATTGCTACGGGTGAACAACACTCTGTTCGTGAATTTGTAGAGGCAGCAGCACCAATATTTGGATTTAATATTGAATGGATGGGTTCTGGTTTAGATGAGATTGGAATTGATAAGACAACGAAGAGAACTATTGTTGCTGTTAATGAAAAGTATTTCAGACCTGCAGAGGTTGAAAGTTTACTTGGTGATGCAACAAAAGCAAAACAGAAATTAGGTTGGGAACCTAAAACAACATTCAAACAATTAGTTGAGGATATGTGTATCTATGGGCAGTGATTCAAAAATTTTTGTAGCAGGACATACTGGTTTAGTTGGTTCTGCAATCGTTCGTCATTTAAAAGAGAAAGGATTTACAAATATTATAACTGTGAATCGTTTTCAATGTGATTTGACTGATCAGAATGCAGTTAAGATGTTCTTTATGATGGAACAACCTGAGTATGTGTTTCTTGCTGCTGCAAAAGTAGGAGGTATTGGTGGTAATTCCAATTACCCTGCTGATTTCATATATGAGAATCTTATGATTCAATCTAATATAATCAGTAGTGCAGCAATGGTTGGTGTTGAAAAATTACTATTTCTAGGTTCATCTTGCATATATCCTAAGTATGCAAAACAACCAATCACAGAAGACCAATTACTCACAGGTCCTCTTGAGGGAAGCAATGATGCATATGCAATTGCAAAGATAGCAGGTATTAAGATGTGTCAGGCATATCGTAAACAGTATGGATTGAATGCGATTGCTGTGATGCCAACAAATCTATACGGACCGAATGATAATTTTGATATAAATTATGGTCACGTTCTTCCATCTTTACTTGCTAAGTTTGATGGTTCATTAGAGAAGAGTAAGCATTGGATAGTAAAACTCTGGGGTGATGGTAGTGCAAGAAGAGAGTTTCTACACGTTGATGATTTAGCAGCAGCACTTCTTATCTGTATGGAAAGATATGATAGTGATGAGATAATCAATATTGGAACTGGTGAAGATGTCACAATTAAAGAACTTGCAGAAATGATTGTTGAAGTCACAGGATATAAGAATGATTATGAATGGGATACATCAAAACCAAATGGAACACCAAGAAAAGTTTTGAATGTAGACAAGGTTAAATCTTTGGGTTGGGAACCCAAGATTAGTTTACGTGAAGGACTTGAATCTACCTATGAGTGGATGAAAAATAACAGGTCAAATTTACGAATATATAATAGGAATGAACTAGAATATGGAAAGTGAAACTAAGAAGGCACTTGTATGTGGTGCGGGTGGCTTCATTGGAAGTCATATGGTAAAGAAATTAAAATCTGAAGGATACTGGGTAAGAGGTGCAGATATTAAATATCCAGAATTTTCAATGTCAGAAGCAGATGAGTTTCTAAGAGGAGACTTAACAGGTCAAACATTCTGCGATATGGTATGTAATACAGAGTTTGATGAGATATATCAGTTCGCTGCTGATATGGGAGGAGCAGGTTATATATTTACAGGAGAGCACGATGCAGATGTGATGAACAACTCTGCAACAATAAATCTAAACATACTTAGAAACGTTAAAGATTATAAACCAAAGATATTCTTTTCTTCCTCTGCGTGTATGTACCCAGAGCACAATCAATTAGACCCAAATACACCAGACTGCCGTGAAGATACCGCATATCCTGCCAACCCAGATTCAGAATACGGTTGGGAAAAACTTTTTTCAGAAAGGTTATACCTTTCTTATCATCGCAACTACGATGTTCCTGTTCGTATTGCCAGATATCATAATATCTTCGGTCCCGAAGGAACTTGGACAGGAGGAAGAGAGAAAGCTCCTGCAGCAATCTGTCGCAAAGTTGCTGAACTCCCGAAGGGAGGTGGAACCATCGAGGTGTGGGGAGATGGCTTACAAACTCGTTCCTTCTTGTTCGTTGATGAATGCGTCGAAGCAACCTATAGATTAGTACAATCAGACTTCACTGGTCCTGTGAACATAGGTTCAGAAGAAATGGTATCAATAAATGAACTTGTAGATATTGCAGCGAAGGTAGCAGATAAAGAAGTAGAGAAAAATCATATTGATGGACCTCTAGGTGTTCGTGGTCGTAATTCTAACAATGATTTAATTCGTGAGAAGTTAGATTGGGATTATACAATGACACTTGAAGAGGGTATCAAGAAAACATATGATTGGATAAATGAAGAACAGTTAGGCAATATAGAAATAGAAGTAGAACAAAATGTTAGTATATTTACTAGGTTTTTGGAATGGATGGACAAATGATAATAACCGTTCTAGGTTCAAGTGGTCAGATAGGAGCATATCTTTCAGAATATCTTTCAAGAAAAGGTCATATTGTAAGAGAGTTTGATATTGTAAATGGAATACATCAGGACATGACACATATTCCAAATACATACCTTCGCAATGCAATTATGGACAGTGACTTTGTTTTCTTTCTTGCCTTTGATGTTGGTGGTTCTAGGTATCTTAAAAAGTATCAACATACATTTGACTTTGTAAACAATAATACAAGGTTGATGGCAAACACATTTGGTCTTTTAGAACAGTATGATAAACCTTTCATATTTGCATCATCACAGATGAGTAATATGAGTTACTCTCCTTATGGAACTTTGAAAAGACTTGGTGAATTATATACTGAGTCTCTTGGTGGATTAGTTGTAAAGTTCTGGAATGTATATGGTATTGAGAAAGATCATAAAAAGGCACACGTTATCACAGATTTTATTCGTAAAGGATTTGAAGATGGTGACTTTGAAATGTTAACAGATGGAGAAGAAGTCAGACAATTTTTATATGCAGAAGATTGCTGTGAAGGATTAGAAGCAGTGATGAAAAATTATGATGAGTTCTATGCTAACGACCCGTTACATATTACTAACTTTGACTATACAACCATCAGAGAAGTTGCTATAATAATAGAAAATGAATTTAGATTAATTGGTAAACCAGTTAATATTATACCAGGCAAAGCAAGTGACACTGTTCAACTTGATAAACGAAATGAGGCAGACCCTTTTATCAGAAAATATTGGTCTCCAAAAACAGATTTAGTTACTGGTATTGCAAAAGTATTTGAATCAATGAGAAAAGATTATGACTAAAGTAAGCACGATTACACCTTGCTATAATATGAGCAAGTATATGAAAGGTTTTTTAGATAATCTTTCCACACAAACTCATAAAGATTTAGAGATTGTTCTTGATCATAATGACCCTTCTGATGAAGAAGTAAAACTGGTTGAGGAGTATAATGAACAGTATGATAATATTTTACATATTAAAGTAGAAGGTGTTGACCCTATTGGCACATCTATGAATCGTTGTATCGAATATGCTACAGGCGATTATCTTTGTATCTGGAATGTTGATGATTTAAGAACAACAGATTCTATTGAAGAGATGGCAAAGGCATTAGATGAAAATCCTGATGTTGATTTTGTATATGGTAATTATACAATAGTTCCTAATTTTGGTGGAACTCAAGGACAATACGTAGATGAAACTGGTCGTGAAGATGAACTTACAACAGGTATGATTTTAGGTCCGTATTTTATGTTTCGTAAGTCAATACTTGAAAAGTCAGGAGTGTTTGATGAACAGTTGGTTCAAGGTGCTGATTATGATTTAGCATTACGTCTTGCATTTAACGGAAAAGGTTTACACCTACCTATTAATCTTGGATATTATTTAAATGAAGGATTAGGTCAAAGTACAAAACCAGACAGTAAACAACCAGTAGAAAGAACTGTGATTGAATTACGTTATGATATTAGAGTACTAGAACCACAATTAATTCCTTATACAAGAACTTATGATGTAGAAAATATAATTGTTGATGAACAAAAAATTCCAGTCTCTAATTTAAGATGAATAATACAACCCTAGAAAAAATAATCTCTGATACTCAGAGTAGTCCATACATTAAATGGAATGATGAATCACTTGCAGATTTAATTCGTAATGATAATGTCTACAATGTTTTCATATTTAATAAGGACGGAAATCATGGATACTTCTCTTTATTGCATAATCTAACATCTAATATTGAAGGAACTATTGTTGAATTAGGTAATCGTGAAGGACTTGGAATACTTTCTATCTACGATGCACTTAGTGAAAATAGTGAATTATATACACTTGATATTGTAGATGATGTTCGTTTCATTAATAATAAAATAAAGAGTGATTCAAGAGTTAAAATATTAAATGATTTTGATGCTTTAGATTCTGATAGAGTATCAAAAACTTTTGAGAAGAAAAGCATCTCAATGATATTTTTAGATACCATTCATACTTATGAACAAGTGTTAGCAGAGTTTCAATTATGGGAACCATATATGAAAGATGATTGTGTAATGTTAATAGATGATATTCGTCCATCAATGCCTGGTCGAACCAAGTGGAGATTTCATACAGAGTTAGATTACACATATAAGTATGATGTAACTGAATGGGCACATAATGATACAGGTTTTGGAGTGTATTTAAAATGAAAGTAATTGGTCTTATACCATTTAAAAATGAAGAACATTTTCTTCCAACATATTTGTCAAATGTCAAACCAATATGTGATGAGATAATTGCAGTTGATGATCACTCAACAGATAACTCCCGTAAGATTATGGAAGATGCAGGAGTGATAGTCAAAGGATATGATGATACAGAAAAACTAAAAGGTGGATGGACTTGTGGATTGATACGTCAACATCTTTTTAATTATGGAAGAGAATCAGGTGGTACACACTTTGTTTGTCTTGATGCTGATGAAACATTTACATCTAATTTTGTACCAATCGCCAGAGATATAATGTCTCAACTTGAACCAGGCGAAAAGGTTAGAATGCAATGGTTAGCACTCTGGAAAAGTTGTACACATTTTAGAAATGATTATACAGTTTGGAGTAATAATTTTAAAGATTTTATCGTTCGTGATGACCCTTCATTAAATTATAATTATGGTTACATGTGTGAAGGTAGAACAATAGGACCGAATACAGATGAAACACAAAGAACATTAGAACTTGAACATGGTGCTGTATTACATTATCAGTTTAGTTTCTATAATAATTTTCAACTGAAACAAGCTTGGTGTCAGATAGGAGAATTAGTTCAAAAAGGTCAAGGTGCAATACACGAAATTAATAGTAAGTATAGTATTACAATGTTAGAAGATAATGTAGGTATGACACAGATGCCAGAGGAATGGATTGAGAATATACCATTACCAGATATACCTAACTTTGATCCAGAATGGAATGAAAAATATTTTATGAGAAAGAACTTACTACCAGACATCTATAGACATTTTGATGAATATGGTGTAGAATACTTCAAGGACTTGAATGTGTGGCACATTCCTCAATTGAGAGATAGATTAAATGGCAAAAATTAAAGTTGCTTTCATAAAATTTGGTGGTATGGCAAATGGTGGTACTGAAAAGTATCTTCAAACTATTGCTGCACATTTACCAAAAGATGAGTTTCAAGTTGATTTCTTTTATTGTGATGCTGCACCTTATATTGGTTCAGATTTTAAACATCTTGATACTGATGAATCAAGAGTTCAATACACAGAATCACACGGTGTAAATCTAATCAAGTTTGATGTTGAATATAAAGATGTAACTAAACCAACTCACGACTGGGTGAATACTAATTTCTTTGATTTGTTTAACGAAGATAATTATGATGTAATTCAAACTGGTCGCTCTGGACATCCCGAATATCCTTTTATTCATATTAATAGTACACCTATAATTGATAGTATTCATCTTGCAGGTATGGGTGAAGATAAAGCAAATGTATACCGTACAGTTTTAATATCTCAGGAACAAAAATCTAAATGGGTACAGGCAGGTGGTAATCCTCAAAGAGGTGTTATTATTCCTGTTCCTGTAGAAGTTCCAGATTACGATTCATCATCTTATATTGAAGAGTTTGGATGGGAAGGTAAGTTTGTTTTTGGAATGCATCAAAGAAATGATATGCATATATTCTCACCAATGCCACTAGATGCATACGAAGAAATACAAAGTGATGATACAGCATTTTTAATATTAGGTGGTAGTGCAAATCATCGTAAACAAGCAAAAGATTATCAACTCAAGAATGTAAAATTTTTAGATACTACAAGTGATATTAATTTAATTCATAAGTTTTTAAATACACTCAATGTATATGCACACGGAAGGTCTGATGGTGAACAATGTTCGAGTTCAATTATTGAAGGACTATCACATCATTTACCGATGATAAGTCATACAGCATCAAGTATGGGACAGAAAGAGCAGATAGGAGATGCAGGTGAAGTCGTTGAAGATTATATACAATACTCTGATGCGATGAAAAATCTTATGAACAATAAAAATTATTATGTTGTTTGTAAAATAAACGCAGAAAAAAGATACCGAGAAATATACGATGTTCCTTCTATTATAAGTAAGTTTGTGACTTTGTATCGGGAGGCTGCAAATGCCTAACGTTGAATCGTTAGAACAACATAACGTAAACTATGTAAAAGATGATGCTTTTGAAAGAGAAAAGAAAGCACATCAAGAGCATAATAGTGACAATTTTAAATTCTTATATCAAGAAGATATACCACACGGAGATGCTTTAGATAAGTATGAATTAACTTCTGGTGTTGATATTGGGTCTGGTACAGGATGGTTTGCAAACTATTTGGTGGAGCAGAGAAAATATAAAAAAGTATATGCGATTGAACCATCTTCATCAGCGATTGAAATTGCAAAGAAGATATATCCTGATAATAAGAAAGTAAAATATATTAATGGTTTTGCTGAAGAAGAAATATCAAAATTAAAATTATCTAAACCAACTTTCTTTTCTACAATGTGCTGTCTTGCACATCTTGAAGATGAAGATGTATTAGGTATATTAAAAACGATTGATAAGATTGCACCTATTGGTTCCGTTCTTGCTTGCTCTGAACCTTGGGGTAATTTTTATCATCGTGAGTGTTGGAATATCAGACCGCCCGAATGGTGGAGCGACACACTTGCCGAATGGGAGTTTGAGTTCTATAATGATTATATACTTACTGACCCACCAGGCAGAAGTAAGGGATTTATCGCTATTAAAAAATGAAAGTATTGATTACAGGTGGAGCAGGTTTTATTGGATCTCATACTGCTGACCGTTTATTAAAAGAAGGATATGAAGTTAGAGTTCTTGATTCACTTCAAAAACCTATTCATAATGCAATACCAGATTACCTTGATGAACGAATAGAATTTATAGCAGGTAGTGCAACTGATATTCGTGCTATAACAGAAGCCTTGCAAGGTGTAGATTATGTTTATCATCTTGCAGCATTTCAAGATTATCTACCATACTTCTCAAAATTTGTAGATGTAAATGTAGCATCAACTGCTAGAATATATGAAATTATAGTAAGAGATAATTTACCAATCAAAAAAGTTATTGTTGCAAGTAGTCAAGCAGCACTTGGAGAGGGTTTATATCTTGATAGTCGTGGAAATGAAGTTTTACCTGATTCAAGATTAGAGGAGAACTTAGAAAAAGGAATATTTGATTTAACAGCAGAGGATGGTGGTGAATTATTCTTAGCAAAAACACCAGAAAGAATATCAAATCCTCAGAACCCATATGGTATGAGTAAGATTGCAGAAGAGATGTTTGCATTACAATTAGGAAAGAGATATAAGATACCTACAGTTGCAATGAGATATTCAATCGTACAAGGTTCAAGACAAAGTTTTTACAATGCTTATAGTGGTGCGTGTCGCATCTTTTCATTAGCATTTCATCAAGGTAAAGAACCACAGATATATGAAGATGGAAATCAAGTAAGAGATTTTGTAAACATACACGATGTTGTAGATGCTAATCTTTTAGTTTTAGAAGATGAACGTGCAGATTATGAAATGTTTAATGTTGGTGGAGGTGCACCCGTTACTGTAAATCAGTTTGCAAGTGCTTGTGCAAAAATATATGATATCAAAAATTATCAACCAAAACCCTCTGGTAAATATCGTTTTGGTGATACCCGTCACATATGGTCTGATATATCTAAACTTGAAAGTTTAGGATGGAAACCAAGCAGAACAATATATGACAGTATTGTTGAATATAAAGAGTGGTTAGATTGTGCATCTTCTATTGATAATATAATCGAATATTGTAGTAAAAAAATGGAAGAGTTAAATGTCTTGAGGGATGTATCATAATGTTCATTTCATCTTGTCCTTTACGAGTATCTTTGTTTGGAGGTTCTACAGATAATCCTGTATTTGTAGAGAGATATGGATTTGGTTCAGTAATTAGTTTTGCTTGTAGTTTAAAAACATACATTACATTACACGAAGATAAATTAGGGTACAATAATGAGGGTGGAAAATATGTTATTAATTATTCAAAAAGAGAGGAAGTAAATGATGTTCGTAAAATTAAAAATGAATTGGTAAGAATAGTTCTTGATTATTTTAGAACACCACCCGTTAATGTTTCAATGACAAGTGATGCATATTCACAGGGTAGTGG
>Ga0208749_1000039_pt1 | contig 28147 bp, 36 predicted proteins | sample Knorr_S15_td_DCM_FD_185601 | JGI IMG/M metagenome (GOLD analysis project Ga0208749, IMG submission 185601) | Marine microbial communities from Southern Atlantic Ocean transect - Knorr_S15_td_DCM_ad_63m_LV_B (SPAdes) (version 2) | ecosystem: Environmental > Aquatic > Marine > Oceanic | place... | reverse complement strand
ATGATGAATTATCTCATCCTGATTTAGCATTTATGAGTGGTGAACAGTTCCCTGTTACATTCCCAGAGGCAGGTGACTATGAATTTCAGTGTGATCCTCATGCTGGTGCGGGTATGAAGGGGGTGATTCACGTTGAGTGAAGTAGTCTGGTCGATAAATATTATGCTAGCTTTACTTTTAGTAGGAGTAGGTGTTAGTATATACTGGATATTCAAATACGATGATTGGAATCCTAACCCCATTATTAATATCGATCCCGAGTCCAGGCCAATGGATACAGCAGATGAGGGATTGGAAGTCCGAGCAGAATCGCACCCCTGTTGAGGAGTCTATAAATAGATCACTAGACCTATGGGAGGAAGAAGATGGGTGCGATGGTTCCACCGAGTCGGAAGAGTTGTTACAACTTCCGAGTGACGGAGATAAACAGAGTTCTTGATGGTGATACTATCGACGTTACTATTGACCTCGGCTTTGATCTATACAAGAAAGAAAGAGTTAGAGTTGCAGGAGTTGATACGCCAGAGAAGAGGACAAGAAACCTCGAAGAGAAGGCGTTGGGGATTGATGCGACGAATTGGCTCAAGAAGAAATTAGAAGATACCATTGCAGGTGATGGAGATGAACTCTCTATTCGTACCGAACTTGTAGGTGGTATGGGTAAGTATGGTAGACTTTTAGGGTGGTTATATATAAATGAAGATGAGGTATCTCTCAATGAGCAGATGATTACCGAAGGGTATGCTCACGCTTATGATGGAGGAACTAAGGATATGAACCTTGAAGCACTCCGAGAGATACGCAGAGCACATGGTACACTTAACGAAGGTTAATTATGAATGTAGTACAAGCATGGAATGAGATCTCATGGGCAGATGCCATTCCCTTTCTCCTAGTGTTAGGAGGAATCTATTGGGTTAAAGTAAAGATAGACACACGTGCTGGTCTAGGTAAAAAGAAGAAGAGGGAATTAAAGCAAATTATTGTAGAAGCAATAAAAGAAGCCAATGGCAGTTAATACAGACATCTATCTAGGTAACCCGAACCTTAAAAAGGCTAACGTTGCTGAGGACTTTACTCCTGATCAGGTTGAAGAATATCTGAAGTGTGCGGGAGACCCTATCTATTTTATTAGAGAGTATCTAAAGATTGTATCTTTGGATGAAGGTCTAGTGAGTTTTGACATGTATGATTTCCAAGAGGAAATGGTGCAGAAGTTTCATGATGAAAGATTCAATATAGCGAAGTTACCTAGACAGTCTGGCAAGTCAACAATTGTTACAGCATACCTTCTATGGTATGTGCTGTTTAATCAGAATGTAAACGTAGCAATTCTTGCAAACAAAGCTGCAACGGCTAGGGAAATGCTTGGTCGTCTCCAATTATCTTATGAGAATTTACCACGTTGGTTACAGCAAGGTATTAACGAATGGAATAAAGGTAGTCTGGAATTAGAAAACGGTAGTAAGATAATGGCAGCATCTACTTCTGCATCAGCAGTTCGTGGTATGTCATTCAACGTTATATTCTTAGACGAGTTTGCATTCGTACCTAATCATATTGCTGACCAATTCTTCAGCTCAGTTTATCCTACCATTTCATCTGGTAAGAAAACTAAAGTTATAATCATTTCTACCCCTCATGGTATGAATATGTTTTATAAACTTTGGCATGATGCTGAAAGAAGAAAGAATGAATATGTACCAACTGAGGTGCATTGGTCTCAAGTACCTGGTAGAGATGCTAGATGGAAAGAGCAAACCATTGCTAACACATCTGAAGCACAATTTAAAGTTGAGTTTGAATGTGAATTCCTAGGATCAGTTGATACTCTTATTAGTCCAAATACTTTAAGGACTATGGTATATGAAGATCCACTTGATGAAAATAAAGGACTAGCAATTTATGAAAAAGTTGAGAAAGAACATAATTACGTTATCACTGCTGACGTTGCAAGGGGCGTATCTGGTGATTATTCTGCATTTCTGGTGGTTGATACAACAACAATCCCCTATAAGGTAGTTGCTAGATATAAAAACAATGGTGTTAAACCAATACTATTTCCAAACATACTTGTAGATGTTGCTAAGAATTACAATGGTGCATTTATTTTAGTAGAAGTAAATGATATTGGTGGTCAAGTAGCGGATATTATTCAGTATGATTTAGAGTATGACAATCTACTCATGTGTGCAATGCGGGGTAGAGCAGGACAGCAGGTAGGACAGGGATTCTCTGGTAAGAAGACACAGATGGGAGTCAAGATGTCAACTGCTGTAAAGAGTGTTGGTTGCTCAAACTTAAAAGTATTAGTAGAAGATTCTAAATTATTGATTCCAGACTATGAATGTATTGCAGAGTTAACTACATTCATCCAAAAGGGTCAATCATTCCAAGCGGAAGAAGGGTGTAATGATGACCTTGCTATGTGTATGGTTATATTTGCATGGCTTGCTATGCAACAATATTTTAAAGAGCTCAATGATACCGACGTTAGAGCAAGAATTTATAAAGATCAGAGAGAAGCAATCGAGCAAGACATGGCACCATTTGGTTTTGTGAGTGACGGATTTGAAGAAGAAACTTTTAAAGATGCTCAAGGAGATGTGTGGAGAGTTGCCGAGAATTCCGCATCTGTGGGAGAGTATGGAGACCAATCTTACATGTGGGACTATAGGTGACGTTTGAAAATTATAAATATTCTTAGACAAACGATGCACAATCAAACGGAGTTTTACTAATGGGCGTTTCTAATCAGCTTTCTCCAGGTGTAGTAGTTCAGGAAAGGGATCTCACGACTGTAACTGCTCCAGCTGGTTTTAATATCGGGGTGTTGGCTGCTCCATTCTCTCAAGGACCAGTTGAAGAGATTATACAAATCGCATCTGAGCGTGGTTTGGTTTCTACATTCGGTGAGCCAAATGAGCACAACTACGAGTACTGGTTTACTGCTGCTCAATTCTTATCATATGGTGGTGTCCTAAAGACTATCCGTATTAACGACTCTGCATTAAAGAATGCTGTTGATACAGGCACTGCACCATTAATCAAAAATTTACAAGACTACGAGACTACTTTTGAGAGCAGCAATAGTAACGCTTGGACTTATGCATCGAGGACTCCTGGCTTACTTGGAAACTCCGTTGGTATCTTCGCAACAGACGCTGGTCCTGACCAGATTGCTGTAATACCTGCACCTGGATCAGGTAACGAGTGGAGATACGCTGAAGATTTAGCACTTTCTGCATCATCTGGTGCTGCTGGTAAAGTTTATAAGTATGCAATTCGACTAACTCTAACAACTCTAGTTGGTACATTCGTTCCTGGAACTACAACTACAATTGGTATTGGTGGTTCTAACGAAGACGTTGATGTCCTAGCATGGGATGCTGGAAACAAAGTTTTAGAAATCGCAATTCCTTCTGGTGGTGTTACTGGTATCATCGCTGATGGTCAGACTGTAACTCAAGGCACAAACACTGCTGTTATTGCAACTGCTGGTGTTAACCGTCTTCTTTACATCGGTAAGAATAAGGATAGCATTGACTTCGCTGCTGCTGATTCACTTACTGATAGTGCATCAAACGCTGCTGCTGTTACATCTGTAAGAAATGAGTATGCAGAGCGTGAGTATCTTCCTGGTTCTAAGTGGATCAACGTTGCTCCAAGACCTGCTACTTCTATCTACGCTAACTCAGTTGGTGGAGAGAATGACGAATTACATATTTTAGTTATTGACGTTGACGGAGAAATCACTGGTAATCCTGGATCAATCCTAGAGAGATTCGTTGGTGTATCTAAGTCATCTGACGGTAAGTCTTCTGTTGGTGAAGTTAACTACTACAAAGAAGTTATCAAGCAGAAGTCACAATACATCTACTGGGGATCTGACGAGGCTGCTGCTTTCACAGGAAACGCAACTGCTTCAGATGGTAACTGGTCACTATCTGCTATCAACCGCAGATTCAACTTACTTCGCACAACTGCTGGTACTACTGCTTATCCAAGTGGTGCTATCACAATTGGTTCTAAGTCCAACTCAACATTCTACTATCGCTTAGGTAGTGGTGCAACTTATGCATCTGCTTCAGGTGGATACACAGTTTCTAACACTGACATCGCTACTGCATATGGTTTAGTTGATGACCCTGAATCACAGACAATTGACTTCATCCTTTCTGGACCTGCTGGTGCAACGGATGCTGCTGCAATTGCTAAGGCAACATCAATTATAAACATCATCGAAGAGCGTCGTGACTGCATGGCATTCTTCTCACCAACAAGAGCAGATGTTATTGGTATCACCAATGCTGCTACTGTTACAACAAACATAGTTGATTACTTCAATCAGATATCTTCCAGCAACTACGCTGTATTTGATTCTGGATACAAGTATATCTACGACAAGTATAATGATGTTTATCGTTACGTCCCTTGCAATGGTGACGTTGCTGGACTAGTACTTCAAACTGCTGAGATAGCAGAACCATGGTTCTCACCTGCTGGTTTCTCTCGTGGTGGATTGAGAAATGCTATTAAGATTGCATACTCACCTAACAAGACACAGCGTGACACACTCTATGCAAATAGAATTAACCCAATTGTATCCTTCCCAGGACAAGGCATCGTATTATTCGGTGACAAGACTGCTCAAGGATTCGCAAGTGCATTCGATAGAATCAACGTCCGTCGCTTATTCCTTGTTATCGAAAGAGTTATTAGCACTGCTGCTAAGACACAACTCTTCGAGCAGAATGATGAAGCACAAAGAAATCTCTTCCTCAACATCGTTGAGCCATACTTGAGAGATGTCCAAGGTCGTCGTGGTGTAACTGACTTCTTAGTGAAGTGTGACGATGAGAATAACCCACCTGAGTCTGTTGACCGTGGTGAATTCTACGCAGAGATATTCGTGAAACCAACTCGCACGATTAACTACATCACCCTAACATTCGTAGCAACAAGAACTGGCGTATCTTTCGCTGAGGTTGCTGGATAATATAAATAAAACGGTTCGAGATGGATCAAGAGAGACCCTTCGGGGTCTCTTTTTTTGTGTGAAAAAAGCGGAAAGTCTAAATAATAGCAAACGGAGCTTAAAAAACGATGGCAATTAGAGGCACTATTGATGACTTTAAGGCAAGTGTTGTATCCGACTTCGCTCGCCCCAACCTGTTTCAAGTAGATTTAAACTTCCCAACAGGAATTATTAACGACTCAGCACTCTCAAACTTAGGAAACTTTACAGTTAGAGCTGCTAATTTACCCGCGTCCCAGATCGGTGTAATCGAAGTACCCTTCAGAGGAAGAGTGCTAAAGATAGCTGGAGACCGCACATTCGAACCATGGACAATCACCATAATGAATGATTCTGGTTTCGTATTAAGAAATGCATTTGAGTTATGGGTTGAAGCAATCCAAGCAGCAAACGAAAACTTTACTGCTGCTGGCTCACTAGGAGACGAAAGCGATTCAACTGGTTACTTTGCAGACATGAGTGTATGGCAACTTGCCAGAGACACTGGTGGAACCTCAGCAGTTGGTGGAAACACGGATGCTCCTAAGACACTTAAAGGTTATAAATTCTACAACTGCTTCCCAAGCAACGTTGCAGCAATTGACCTAGACTTCGGAAGTAACGACGCAGTGGAAGAATTCACTGTTGAGCTACAAGTCCAGTACTGGACTCCTGAGCAAGGTAGGAAATAACCCATATCGGAAACCCTATAAATAAGGTAGGGATTAAATTAAGTCAAATATAATGTCTCAGCTTTTTGGTTTTTCGTTAGACCGCAAGAAGAAGGCCGCTAAGGGGCCTTCTTTCGTGCAGAAAGATAACCTAGATGGCTCGCAACCCATATCGGGTGGTGGTCACTATGGTTACTCTATCGATTTTGATGGACAGGTTAGAAATGAATTTCAATTAATCTCTCGTTATAGAGAGATGGTTCTTCAACCTGAGTGTGATGCTGCTGTTGATGATATTGTCAATGAAACCATTTGTGGTAACTTTGATGATGTCCCAGTGCAACTGGAATTATCCAACTTAAAGGTTGGAGAGAAGATTAAAAAATTAATGAGGGAAGAATTCCAAGAGATTCTTCGCTTACTAGATTTTGAAAACAGGTCGTATGAAATTTTCCGTCGTTGGTATGTTGACGGTAGATTGTTTTACCATAAGGTAATAGACCCGAAGAAACCACGTGACGGTTTAATAGAATTACGTTACATAGATCCACGTAAAATCCGTAAGGTTGCAGAGCATGAGAAGAAGAAACCAGAGGATTTAAGACAGGGAGTAGGATTGAATGAGATGTTGACAGCACGTTCAGCATCATACTTCTTATATGATCCAAAGGGTTTGAAGAATCAAAGTCCTACACAGGGATTAAAGATTGCTCCAGACTCTGTTTGTTATGTTCATTCAGGTATCATGGACTTGAATAAGAACATGACACTAAGTCATTTACATAAAGCAATCAAGGCAGTCAATCAATTAAGAATGATTGAGGACTCTCTTGTTATCTACAGATTATCAAGAGCACCAGAAAGAAGAATATTTTATATTGATGTTGGTAACTTACCTAAGAATAAAGCAGAGCAATACCTCCGTGAGGTAATGGGTCGTTACAGAAACAAACTTGTATACGATGCAAACACTGGTGAGATAAAGGATGACAAGAAGTTTATGTCCATGTTGGAAGACTTCTGGTTACCTAGAAGAGAAGGTGGAAGAGGTACAGAAATTACCACACTACCTGGTGGACAAAACTTAGGTGAATTAGAAGACGTTAAGTATTTCCAGAAGAAATTATACAAGTCATTAAACGTACCTAACTCCAGACTAGAAACAGAAACTACATTTAACATTGGTCGTGCTGCTGAAATCACACGAGATGAAGTTAAATTCCAAAAGTTTGTAGCACGTTTACGCAAACGTTTCTCTGAAATGTTTGTTGACTTGCTCAAAACACAACTTGTTCTTAAAGGTATTGTAACACTCGAAGAGTGGGATGATATGAAGGAGCATATTCAATTCGATTATATTGCTGACAACTATTTCACAGAGTTGAAAGAGATAGAAATCCGCAATGAAAGAATGAATCAAGTTGCTACAATGGATCCATTTGTAGGCAAATACTTCTCTGTAGATTACATACGTCGTCAGGTACTTAAGCATACTGACGTAGAAATAAAAGAAATAGACAAGCAGATAGAAGAGGAAACTGAAGCAGGAATCATACAAAGCCCTGAAGAATTAGCTGCAATGGAAGCGGGAATTGATCCTGCTGCTGGTGCAGAAGGTGAGGTTGCACAGGAAGAAGTTGAGCCTGACCCCGCAGATTTGAAAAGAGCAGAGTTTTAATTGCTAAATAGTGTAGTATTGACTAGGAATTATTGTTATGCCATCAAATGCGGCTCTTGATATTGTAGATAAAATCTTTGGTGACTCGAAAGCAGATGCTATCGATGCCACTAATGATGCTATTGCAGCATCTACATACGATATGATTCAAGCTCAAAAGCTTGAGTTTGCAAAACAGATGGGCTTTGACTTAGGCGACACTGCTCAAGCATCTGCTGACGAAGTAGAGCAATCTATTGACGGAGTAGGTGATGCTGAAGTAACAGATGTAGATACATCTGGAGTACGTCTTCCAGAAGATCCTCCTGAAGAGGAAGCACCTGGAACCCCAAGCTCAGTAGAGGCATCTGCTGATGAAGTAAACCAAGAGGAGGAACCCGAAGATGAGACTGATAGCTGAAGAAATAACTCAAGTAGAATTTCTATCTGAGGAAAAGGAAGGCAAGAAGAATCACTTCATAGAAGGTGTTTTCCTTCAGGCTGAACTTCAAAATAAAAATGGGAGGAAGTATCCTGTCAGGACTCTCGAAAGAGAAGTCGCTAAATATGACGAGCATCACATCCAAAAGGGTCGTGCTCTAGGTGAGTTAGGTCATCCCGATGGTCCTAGCATAAATCTTGATCGTGTATCTCACAAGATCGAGTCACTCAGACAAGAAGGTAATAACTTCATAGGTAGAGCTAAGATACTTGAAACACCTATGGGTAGCATTGCTAAAAATTTAATTAACGAGGGTGTAAGACTAGGAGTTTCTAGTCGTGGGATGGGATCTCTCAAAAAAGAAGAGGGATGTAATGTAGTTTGTGATGACTTTATGCTGGCCACTGCTGCTGATATAGTAGCGGATCCTTCAGCTCCTGATGCCTTTGTAGATGGTATCATGGAAGGAAAGGAATGGGTTTGGAATAATGGCATACTTAAAGAGTCTGCTGTTGCTGAAATTAAGCATGAAATTGATGAGGCAACTCTGATAAACTTACAAGAACGGAAGGTTTCCGCATTTAGTAAGTTTCTGAAGAGTTTATAATTATAAATAATCAAAGACTAAAGCACTGAACGGAGTAAAAACAAATGTCTGACAATCAGAAATTAGATAATATGGAAGAAGTGTCTGAGGGTTCTAACGTTGTTACCAAAAATGCAAAACCTAGCGAGAAGATTGACACATCTGGGTCATCTGATTCTCTTGGTGGCAGTGGTAAGAAAGTTGTCCACGTAGATACGGATTCACTTGAAGGAGCCGCTGGCACTAAAAACGCTGGTAAATCTGCAGCTAACTCGGTTAGTGTAGAGAAGGATAAGTCATTAAGCACTAAGCCTTCAGCAGCATCATCTAAGCAGGAGGAAGTAGAAAGTGACGAAGAAGAAGTCATTGCTGAAACCGAATACGACTTTACTGAGGATGTTGACGCTCTTATCGCTGGTGAAGAACTCTCAGAAGAGTTCCGAGAGCGAGCAGTAACAATCTTCGAGGCTGCTGTAACCTCTAAAGTTAAAGAGGAAATCAAACTTGTCGAAGAAGCGTTTGAAACCACGCTGACTGAAGAAGTCGAAAAGGTTAAAACAGAATTAGCCGAGAAGGTTGATGACTACATCTCCTACGCTGCGAAGACCTGGTTAGAAGAGAATGCTCTTCAGGTTGAGCAAGGTATTAAGGTAGAGATGGCAGAGTCATTCTTCAAAGGTCTAAAAGGTCTTTTCATCGAGCACAATTTGTCTGTGCCTGATGAAAAATTCAACCTACTAGATGGTATGGTTGGAGAGCTTGATGAGATGGAAACAAAACTCAATGAGCAAATCGATGCTAACGTCCAACTCAATAAGAGATTAGGACAACTTACAAGAATGGAAATCGTGACTGAGTGCTCAGCTGGTTTAGCTGAAACTCAGAGAGAGAAGCTTGCTTCTCTAGCAGAGGGTGTTGAGTTTGAAACTGAAGAAGACTTTAGAGATAAGGTCGAGACAATCAAGGAAAGCTACTTTGCTCGCAAGGAAGCAACCGAGGTTGCAGATCCTACCGAGGATAAAGGGGAACCCCTTGTAGAAGATACCAATAGCACATCAATGTCTAAGTATGTTGATGCTCTAAGCAATTGGTCTAAATGATTATAAATTAATAACTACTTTTAGAGGAGACTAATGTCACTTAAATCACTCCAAGAAAAGTGGGCACCCGTTCTGAATCACGACGCTCTTCCAGAGATCGGCGATACATATAAGAAAGGCGTAGTCGCACAACTTCTTGAAAACCAAGAGAGAGCAATTTCAGAAGAAGGAAAAATCCTTACTGAAACTCTACAAACAACAGGTTACACAACAGGCGATACAGCAACTGGTCCAGTTGCAGGTTTCGACCCAGTATTGATCAGTCTAATAAGACGTTCAATGCCACAATTAATTGCATATGATGTTGCTGGCGTTCAGCCAATGACAGGTCCAACAGGACTTATCTTCGCAATGAGAACTAACTACGGTGCAGAGCGTGCTCCAGCCGCTAGTGGTTACGATGAAGCATTCTTCGATGAGCCTAACGCAGGTTTCTCTGGAGGAGCAGGAAACGCATACGATCCTGGTGCTTCTTCTTCTGCAAACAACGACGCAGAAGGCAACAACCCTGGACTACTCAATGATTCCCCTGCTGGAACATATGAGCAGACAGGTGATGCTACAGGTATGACAACAGCTACTGTTGAAGGACTTGATGACAGTAATGCCACCAACACGGCCTTCCGTGAGATGGGATTCTCAATCGAGAAAGTAACAGTTACTGCTCGTGCCCGTGCGTTAAAAGCTGAGTACAGCATAGAGATGGCTCAAGACCTCAAGGCTATTCATGGATTGGATGCCGAGCAGGAGCTTGCAAACATCCTATCAACAGAAATCCTTGCTGAAATTAACAGGGAAGTTGTTAGAACTATCTACACAAACGCTGTTGCTGGTGCTCAAAACAATACTGCTACTGCTGGTAAGTTTGACTTAGACGTTGACTCCAATGGTAGATGGTCAGTTGAGAAATTCAAAGGTCTTCTATTCCAAATAGAAAGAGATTCTAACGCTATCGGTCAACAGACTCGTCGCGGGAAGGGCAACATCCTCATCTGCTCTGCTGATGTGGCTTCTGCTCTTGGAATGGCTGGCGTGCTTGATTACACTCCTGCTCTTAATGGTAACAACAGTTTGACTAATGTAGATGATACATCTTCAACTCTTGTTGGTACATTAAACGGACGCATCAAGGTTTACGTTGACCCTTATTCTGCTAACGTTAGTGATAAGCATTACTACGTTGCTGGATACAAAGGTACTTCACCTTACGATGCTGGATTATTCTATTGCCCATATGTGCCTCTACAGCAGGTCAGAGCAATCAATCCAGATACCTTCCAACCAAAAATTGGCTTCAAGACTCGTTACGGCATGGTTTCAAACCCATTCTCAGGCGGACTTACCCAAGGAAGTGGTGCTCTTACAGCCAACGCAAACAAGTACTACAGAAGAGTACAAGTTGCAAACCTCATGTAATTCGGATTACATATTTCAAAAGGACTCTTCGGAGTCCTTTTTTTATGGGATAAATAATGAGTGACTGGAGTTTGTCCTATGCAATTTAACGAGAAAGATGTGAGTTACATGCTTAAAGCATGTGAACATTATAAGAATTTGCATCCTGAACCTGAATATGATATAGTAATAAAGAAATTACATAACTATGAAGAGGAGTATGATTGTCCAGGTTGTTGGGATCCTGCTTCAGAACACACATGTAGAGTATGAAGTATAACGTTGATATTGATGCAGGTAATGCATTTGTGGAAAGACTAAAAATTAAAGCACCTTCTATTGGTGGTTTTGGTGGTGCATTTAAAATCCCTACTGGGTATGAGAAACCTTTACTGGTTTCTGGCACTGATGGTGTTGGGACTAAAATTGAGTTAGGAGGATATAGCACTATAGGAATTGATCTTGTTGCTATGTGCGTTAACGATATCATTACCTGTGGTGCTAAACCCCTATACTTCTTAGATTATATTTCTACAAAGAAGTTAGATAAGAATGTGGATGCAATAATGAGTGGCATTCTTAAAGGGTGTGAGATAGCAGGTATAGAATTAATAGGTGGAGAAACAGCAGAGCATTATAAACAGAGTGACTATGACCTTGCAGGATTCTGTACAGGTATAGTAGAAGAGGATGGAATTATAGATGGTCGTTTAATCAAAGAAGGTGATGTTGCTATTGGTATAGAGAGTAGTGGAATACATTGTAATGGATATACTCTTATCAATGAATGTGGTTTCAAACATCCTGAGTTACTTACTCCAACTACAATCTACACATCTTTAGTATCTCATCTGTTACATGATATACCTGTATTGGGTATGGCACATATTACTGGTGGTGGATTGGTTGAGAATTTACCAAGGTGTTTACCTAAAGGATTAACAGTTGAAGTTAACTATGACAGTTGGCCACTGCCTGATATCTTTAGTAAGATTATGCTCAACTGTGAGGTACCTGAAGAGGAAATGTGTAGGACTTTCAATATGGGTATAGGGTATGTTATAATAGTACCACCTGAAGTAGCAGAGGATGCTGCATACATAATTACAACGCAGGGATACAAATTTTACAACTTAGGAAATGTCACAAGAAACTAAAGTAATCTTTAAGATTCACCAAGATGGTAGAGTGGAAGAAAGGGTTGAAGGTGCTCGTGGAGACACCTGTGAATCTATTACCAAAGCACTCGAAGAAAAACTTGGAGATTTGGAAAGAAGAATTTACACCGCAGATTATTACACACAAAAAGATGTCACACTTCAGCACAATAAAAACGAAATTAAAGAATCGTAAAGCATTACTCCATACATTAATGTTAATGGGACATGGAGTAGATGTCAATCAGACACTGGAAAATCCAGCAGGACATGAGCATGAACAAGTAGATGTGCAGATATCCATTGGTAAGGATATTGGATTCCGATGGAATGAAACTACATCATCATATGAGTTGGTCACTGACCTACAAACATGGGATCAACCAATACCAGTGAAGAGGTTTTTAGATAAAGTTGCTCAGTGTTATGCTGTTGAATGTATCAATCAAACTTCACAAGAGGAGGGGTTTGAGGTAGTGGAGCAGAATGTTAAGCAAGACGGATCTGTGGAGATGGTATTGAGTAAGTGGACCTAAATACTTTTTTATAACAAAAGGGGTCTCCAATGGATTGGGATCTCGAACAAAGAAATCAAGAACTAGAAACTATGCTAACAGTTTACCAAGATCATATCGAAGTACTAGAAGCGGAGAATTTAGAGTTAAAGGAAAAGGTTGAGTTCCTTCAGATGATGCTGGAATACGAATCGCTCGGACCGCCTTTGGATGGAGATATAAATAATAATACATGATGATATATTATGACCATTACCAACATTGAGTATAACCAATTCATTGGTATATACGACACTGAGTATGACACTGACGACTTAATAGAATATTGGAAGTACCAAGATAAATGTGGAGCCACATTTAAAAGAGTTGGTACGTGGGGAGCGAGTGGTAAGAAAGCTCAAGGGGTACATGCCCGTAAAGATTCTTGCTTAGCTACTTCAGATTTTATGATGGATCATGCATGTGGTTACATCTACATGAAATTTTATAATGAAGTTGTTGGTACATGTCTTGAGGAATACGCTAAAAAGTATGAGCATCTTAAGCATTATAGTTACCAACAGGCATACCTAAATGTGCAAAGGACTCTTCCCCAGGAAGGATACCACGCATGGCATACTGAAAATGGTAACCTAGCATCAAACAGAAGAATCATGGCAACCATGATGTATCTAAATGATGTTGAGGAAGGTGGAGAAACTGAATTCCTATATCAATCTCTAAGGTTTAAACCTAAAAGAGGACAAGTGTTAATATGGCCAGCAGGGTTTACCCATGTCCATAGGGGTAACCCACCACTAAAAGGAGAGAAGTTTATTGCTACATCATGGTTGGAAAACATAAACATGTAAAATGGCAAACTGGTATCAGGATCAATTAACGAATAAAAACTTTCTTTCTCCAATTGGATTTCTATTCACTCTGGATAAAGCAAGGAAGACTTCGTTCCTATGTCAAAGAGCAGCAATACCAGACATAAGTTTGGGTAATGTTGATATACCTACAGCAGGTAGGATATCTATTCCAATGGAAGGTAATGTAATCTATGGTGAATTCTCAATTGACTTTATTGTTGATGAGGATCTCAGAAATTATATGGAGATTCACAATTGGATTAGGGCATTAGGTGTCCCAGACAATGTAGCAGAGAGAGCAGCATTTGTCAAAGCAAATAGATATGTGGAAGGACAAGATCCAAAGTATTCTGATGCTACACTACAAGTATTAAATAACAACAACTTAGTAAACTTCGATGTCGTCTTTAAAAATATGTTCCCTACAACATTATCAACTATTGCATTTGATGTAACTCAGAATGATAATGAATTCTTAACTGCAACAGCAAACTTTAAGTATCTCTTATATGAGGTAAGGAATAAGAATAGTCAGACAAGAAGATAATCATGACTTTATATTATGAACATAGAAATGATCCAGGAGATGTGGGCAAAAGATTCCCACATTGATCCCGACAAATATGAAGAGGAATCCACAAAGATTCCACAGCTCCACCAACGATACATGGAGCATTTCAATACATTCAGCTTAATGAAGCGAGAAAAAGAGCTGGAGTTAGCAGGTCTTAGAAAAGAGAAGTGGGTATATTACAAAGGGAAAGCACCGTCGTCAGTGTATAAATTTCAACCATTTGATTTGAAGTTAACTACTTCAGATGAAATTAGAATGTTTATTGATGCAGATGAAGACATCTGTAAATTAAAATATAAGGTAACTTACTTAGAGACAATGCTTTCTTATATTGAGAGTATCCTTAAGCAGATTAATAACAGAGGATACCAAATTAAGAATGCTATTGACTGGCAGAAATTCCAGGCTGGTTTCTAATGAACTACGGTCTTACTCACAAGGTAGTCACATTCAACGTTGACGCTATGTCTGTCGTGAATCAATGTACTAAGAATCCTACTTTGGAATGGAAGGATGCCACGTTGTTTGATAAGACAAAGGATAAAAGAAAGAGCAGTGTAACATGGATACAGGATCCTATAATGTATACCATGCTAATGAAGATGGTTGCACAGATAAACAAGACTGCTGGATGGAATTTTAAAATTACAGGTGTTGAACCAGTACAGTATGGATTGTATCCTAAAGGAGGATACTATGGGTGGCATGTAGATCAACACCCTAAACCTGTTAAAGGTATGGTTAGAAAGATAAGTATGTCACTCTTCTTAAATGAGGAGTATGAAGGTGGCACCTTTGATTTGGAGATATATAAACCAGGCACTGACCCAAGATACAAATCATTTAGTTTGAATCGGGGACAGGCCATTTTCTTTCCTGCTGATACTTGGCATCAAGTGCAACCAGTAACGAAAGGATTACGTGAATCTATTGTAGCATGGTTTTATGGACCTCCTTATCAGTAAGAAAAATGAAGTCTATTTAAAGGTGAAAGCAGAACCTCATATACATCAAGAGGCTGCTGAATTCTTCTCCTTTGAAGTAGAGTCTGCAAAGTATATGCAGAGGACAAGGAGGTATAAAGGATGGGATGGGAAAGTCCACCTATACTCTCCAGCTACAGGTGAGATATATTGTGGACTAATTGATTACGTTACAGACTGGGCTGAGCAACAGGGCTACTCTTACTCTTTGGAGTCTTCAGAGACGTTTGGGGATCCAAAGGAAGAAAATCTCCTAATAACTCCTGAGGCTGTTGTGGGATTTGTAAAGGCACTACGTCTTCCTGTGAAGGTGAGGGACTACCAATTGAAAGCAATATACGAGTCCCTACGATACAACAGGCGACTCCTGCTGTCGCCAACAGCAAGCGGCAAGTCTTTGATGATTTATTCATTGGTTAGATTCCATGTAAATGTGAAAAGAAATGTTTTAATTGTTGTCCCGACGACTTCGCTTGTAGAGCAAATGTATAAAGACTTTGAAGAATATGGTTGGATGGCATCCAAACACTGCCACAAAATATATGCGGGGGAACAAAAAAATACTAAAGCTGATTGCGTAATTACCACTTGGCAATCTGTTTATAAACAACCTCGCAAGTGGTTTGAAACGTTTGATGTTATCATCGGTGATGAGGCACACCTTTTCAAATCCAAATCTCTTACTACGCTTATGTCTAAGTTGCATGGTTGTAAGTATAGGATTGGATTCACTGGCACACTAGATGGTGCTAACGTCAATCAGTTGGTACTTGAAGGTGTCTTTGGTAGATGCTCTCAAGTTACCAGGACTAAGCAGTTGATGAATCAAGGTTATCTTGCACAACTCAAAGTAAATATAATTCTGTTAAAACATCAAGAAGTTATATTTGAAGGTTATCAAGATGAAATTGATTACCTAATAGGGCATGAGCAAAGGAATAATTTTATCCGTAAACTTGCTTGTAGCCTGAAAGGTAATACTCTAGTCCTCTATAACTATGTAGAAAGGCACGGTCTCCCTCTATATGAGATGATAAATAGTAGTGCTGATACACCTGTGCATTTTATTCATGGAGGTGTTGATGTTGATATGAGGGAGGAAGTCCGAAGGTTAACTGAGGAAACATCCGATTCAATCATCATTGCATCTTATGGTACATTTTCTACAGGTATTAATATTAGAAACTTACATAATGTAATTTTTGCATCACCGTCTAAATCGAGAGTAAGAAATTTACAATCTATAGGACGGGTACTTAGAAAAGGTGAGAACAAATCGCAAGCAACACTATACGATATAGCTGACGACATTTCTACTGACAAAGGAAGTAATTATACGTTACGTCATTTGTATGAAAGATTCAAAATTTATAAAGATGAGAAGTTTCAATTTGAAATCAATGAAGTTCATCTAAAACCAAATGATTAACTACGCCAAGCATGATGAAGACTTTTACGGTATCTTTAAACTGATTAACGGTGATGAGGTAATAGGGAAGGCAGTGCTTCATAATGAAGAAGGTGAGTCAATCTGTTTTATTCAAGATCCATTAGCAGTTGAAGTATTTACAAGACACGTGGAAGAGGGGAAGGTAGCAAAGGGAATCGGACTCGCCCCCTGGATGCAAATGTCTGATGAAGAGTTTATAATTGTAAGAGAAAAAGATATTGTCGCACTAGCAACCATGTCTAAACAACATGTGTTATTGTATGAAGCATTTTTAGCACAAGAGTTTCAGAGTCGCCGCCCCCGCAAACAAATCAAACTAGAAAAAGAAATGGGATACCTAGGTAAGATTGAAGATGCCAGGAATCTATTTAAAAAGATATATAATAACCCTTCCAACCCTGACAGTGTTGAGTCTACAGGTGATTGACATTCTTGTCAAGCCCTGTTACAATAGAAGAGTCTAAAAAGAAATTTATATGGCACCTAGAGCAAAGAAGCAGCACTATGTAGATAATAAGGAGCTTCTTGCTGCTGTTATCCGATATAAGGAAGATGTGGAGATAGCACAAATCAAAGGTAAACCAAAACCAAAGGTATCTGAATACATTGGTGGGTGTTTCTTAAAGATTGCTACACATTTGTCTTACCGTCCAAACTTTATCAACTACATGTATAAGGATGATATGATATGTGATGGGATAGAAAATTGTATACAGTATATTGATAATTTTGATCCAGCAAAAAGTAAAAATCCTTTTGCATACTTTACACAGATAGTTTATTATGCATTCCTAAGACGTATTGCTAAGGAGAAACGTCAGTTGGATATAAAGGAAAAGATTTTAGAGAAGTCAGGATATGATGAAGTCTTCTCAGTTGACGGAGAAGGAGGAGCAGAGTATAATCAGATTAAGTCTCGTATTGCTATCAACTCTAAACGATGAAGGTCTTATTAATAACTGACCAGCACTTTGGAGTGCGTAATGATAACCAGGCATTTATTGATCACTACAGAAAATTTTACGGAGAGATAGTAGTACCTTTCCTTAAAGCATCTGACATTGATACTGTTATAAATTTGGGAGATACCTTTGATAAGAGAAGGTCTATCAATTACCTATCTCTTGAAGCAGCAAAGGAGATGTGGTTTGACCCACTAGATGAGTTAGGTGTCAAACATTATATGATGATTGGTAATCATGACATCTATTATAAAAATACACTTAGGGTAAATGCCCCCAACGAATTACTTGGAGCTTATAAAAACTTCGAGGTCATTGACACCCCTACCACTCTTACTTTCGGTGACACTGACATACTTCTTATTCCTTGGATATGTGATGAGAACAAAGAATCCATACTTAGAGAAATCAAAAGCAGTAGTGCTTCTGTCTGTATGGGTCATCTTGAGCTTAATGGTTTTGAAGCTCATCCAGGTCATGTAATGGATTTTGGAATGGACAAGTCTCCATTCAGTAAGTTTAAGAAAGTATTCTCAGGACACTATCATCAGAAATCTAATGATGGTACCATATATTATCTTGGTAATCCTTATCAGTTATACTGGAATGATTATGGATCTAAGAGAGGATTCCATGTATTCGATACAGATACATTGAAGACAACCTTCTATAGGAATCCATTTGACATGTTCCATAAACTCTATTATAATGATGGAGTAGATATTCCTGATAACTTAGAGGGCACGTTTGTCAAACTTATCGTCGAGGAGAAAGGGGACTACCAGAAATTCGACTATACCGTTAGTCAAATCCAAAACCTTGGACTTGCTGACTTAAAGATAGTCGAAGATCTAACCTTTGAAGAAAGCACTCAGGTGCTGGAAACCGAAGACACCATGACACTGCTCGATAAATACATAGACGAGGTAGAATTAAAAGTTGATTCTTCTAATGTCAAATCTATATTAAGATCATTGTATGTCGAGGCGTGTGAAATTTAATGTATCTGTTAACAGATAAAAAATCAGGTGGTGTCTATGCAGTCTTTAACAAAGATAATGTTAAGACTGTGCATCTTTTTGAAGAAGAAGATGATGTAGTAAGGTACCAAAACTTATTGGAAGCAGATGGACATGGTGAACTTGACATTTTAGAAATGGATAGGGAGATTGTTGAAGTCAATTGCAATAACAGAGGATACTTATATACAGTAATTACTAAAGACGACTTGGTTATTCCACCTAAAACTGAATGATTACATTTGAAAGTATCCGTTGGAAGAATTTTCTTTCCACGGGTGATCGTTGGACTGAGGTCAAACTAGACTCCAGTATGTCAACTCTTATTATTGGTCACAATGGTTCTGGAAAGTCAACCATTTTAGATGCTTTGTGCTTTGGTTTATTCAATAAACCTTTTCGTAAAATCACAAAGTCACAGTTGGTTAATAGTATAAACGAGAAGGGTACCAAGGTTGAAGTCTGTTGGTCAATAGGTAAGGATGAGTATAGAGTATTCAGAGCAATTAAACCAAATATATTTGAACTGTACAAAAATGATAAGCTAATAGATCAAGATGCTGCAACGAAAGATACACAGAAGTATCTTGAACAATCTATTCTGAAGCTTAACTACAAGAGTTTTACCCAGGTTGTTATACTAGGTAGCAGTACCTTTGTGCCTTTTATGCAGCTGCAAGCTGCTAATCGTAGAGAGGTTATTGAAGACCTATTAGATATAAAAATATTCTCTAGTATGAATATGCTATTGAAGGATAGGATTAAGTCAGCAGTGGAGCAAGCAAGAGATTGTGAGCACATCATGGCAATGAATGAGCAGAAGGTAGCATCACAAATGAAGTTGCTGGATGCTATGGTATCAGCCAACACTGATAGGCAGAAGGAAAAGAGTGTGCAGTTGGATCTAAATCAGGAATCTGTTATTGAGTTAGAGCAGGAAGTTAAACTTAAGACTGCTGAAGCTGCTAAGTCTGAAGCAAAGTTAAAGAAGATGGGTGATAATAAAGATGCGTTATTTGAATTGAGAGATAGTCAGACATTAGTTAAACGAATGTTGTCTGATGTTAAGAAGGAATATAAATTCTTTACTGACAATAAAGTCTGTCCCACTTGCACTCAGGAGATTGAAGATGAGTTTCGTCAATGTAAATGTGATTCCTTATCAGGAAAAGAAAAAGAATATGTGGATCAATCTAAAGGTCTCACTAAAAAGATTAATACAGTTACCAAGAAGATTGAAAAGTATGATAAGTTAAGTCATGCTTTATATGAGTTGCGTAATACTATCAATACTATTCAGAGTAATGTAATTAGAATACAAAAAGAATCCCTCCAACTTGAGCAGGAGATAATTGAATTGAAATCAAATACTCCTAACATCAAAGCAGAGGATGAAATATTAAATGTCCTCATGGAGGATGCAGAGAAGACGAGAAAGGATTGTTCTAAAGTATCAGAAAAACTAGATGAGTTTGCTGTTGTACACCAGTTACTTAAAGATGGTGGTATCAAGAAGCAGATAATCAAGAAGTATGTTCCTATCTTCAATTCTCTTATCAATAAATACTTACAGTCTATGGACTTTTATGTCAACTTCACACTTGACGAAGAGTTCCAGGAAGTTATTAAGAGTCGTTTCAGGGATGAATTTAGTTATTCGTCATTTTCTGAAGGAGAGAAGCAAAAAATTGACCTAGCTCTATTGTTTACATGGAGAGAGGTAGCAAGAATGAAAAACTCAGTAGCAACGAATCTGTTATTGCTTGACGAGGTTTTCGATTCTTCATTGGATGCAGAAGCAACAGAATCACTTCTAAAAATTCTTCGTAGCCTTGGTAAAGGCACAAACGTATTTGTAATATCGCATAAGGGAGAAATCTTAGTTGATAAATTTATGAATACATTAAAATTTGAAAAGCAAAATGATTTCAGTAAGTTAGTCGATGTTTCATGAAGCATGGAAGGTATGGAAATATGCTCTAGGTAGTTTCAATGATTCCACAACAAAAAAATACGACAATCAAATTGTTATTGTACGTAGCATTATTTTTATTAGCTACCTTATCACTAATTGCTTTATTACTGCTGGTGTTATAAGACACTGGGACAGTGGACAAACTGGCCCTGTACCTGTCACAAGCGATAGAAAGGTGCTATGATGTATACATCAGAGGAACACTATGCCAGTAAACACCGAAGTAAAAGGAACCCTTGCTAGACTACTAGCAACAGAAAATCTTACGATTGAGCATCGTAAAGTAGAGACCGCTTGCTTTGATGTTGAGAATAGAGTGCTTGTCCTACCTATCTGGAAGGCAGCATCAACAGATGTGTATGATATGCTCGTGGGTCACGAGGTGGGTCATGCCTTATATACACCTGCCGATGAGTATGATGCTCCTAGAGACTTTGTAAATGTCTTAGAGGATGCTCGTATCGAGAGGATGATGAAGGTTACTTATCCTGGTCTTAAGCATTCATTCTTTAAAGGTTACGCAGAATTATGGGAGAATGATTTCTTCGCTGTTAAGCATAGAGATTTAAGTAAGATAGCATTCATTGATAGAATTAATTTATACTTTAAGGGTTGTGCTCAGGTACAATTCTCAGAGTATGAGCAAAGTATTGTAGACAGAGCAGCAGTTACTAAAACTTTCCAAGATGTAATTGACCTTGCTAAGGAAGTATATGATTATGCAGAGAAGCAGGAAGATGATAAGTCTGAAGGTGAAGATGAATTCCCTAACTTTAATTTGAAGGATGAAGAGGATACTGAATTCAGTCCTGCCCCTAAGAATGAAGTAAACTTTGAGCAAGGTGAAGATGAAGATGGTCAACCTCAGAAGCAACCAGTAGCAGAACAGGAAGTAGAAGAAGGAGAGACAGAAGAAAATTCTGGTGGAGAAACATTTGATGAGACACAATCATTAACTGAGAGAGCATTGAGAGAGAATCTTGAGGATATGATTGATGATGATGCTAAGGAATGGGTATACTTAAACGTACCTAAAGTTAATATGAAGGATGCTTTAGTTGATTGGAATAAGGTTGGTGAGGAATTAGAGTATTATTTCTATGGTCAAGCATTTGAAAGTGAATATCAACAAAAAAGATATGACGAAGATAGAAGTTATGTCTTAAATAAATATGAAGATTATAAGAAGTCAGCACAGAAGTCTGTTAACTATCTGGTTAAGCAGTTCGAAATGAAGAAATCAGCAGACCAATATGCACGTGCAGCTACTGCAAAGACTGGGGTTATCGATACAAATAAGTTGTTCAGCTATAAGATCAATGAGGATATATTTAAGAAGGTAACAGTTATACCTGATGGTAAGAATCATGGGTTGATTATGTTACTTGATTGGTCTGGGTCAATGCAGAATGTATTGATGGATACTTTAAAGCAGACTTATAACTTGGTTTGGTTTTGTAAGAAGGTTAACATTCCATTCAGAGTGTATGCTTTCCAGAGTGGATTTGATAGAGCATATGATGCATGGGATGACCAGAAACTTAATGACTTAGGTGTATCTGGTGATTTTAATTTATTAGAATTCTTCTCATCTAAGATGAATAAGCAGAAACTTGATAAGCAAATGGGTCTTATCTGGATGCAGTCATGGGCAATGTCAGCCTGGAGTGCTATTGGTTACAATAGAAACTTAAGTTTAGGTGGCACTCCTCTTGCTGAAGCATGTTACTATGTAAGGGAAGCAGTTAAGGATATGAAAACAAAAGAGAAGGTTCAAAAGGTTAACGTTGTTTGCTTAACTGATGGTGAAGCAAATCCTCTCTACTATGTTAGTCCTTCCAGATATGATGCATCAGAGAAGTCTTGCACTTACCTATGTCATCAGCGTAATAAAGTTTACATCTTAAGAGATCCTAAGACTGGTTATTCTCGTAGACTTGGTACTAGCCCAAGAGAAACTACTAAAGAGATTGTATCATTCTTTAATGAGATTACTGATTACAATTGGATTGGTATTCGTATCTGCTCTAAGAATGAATTGAGTAGAATCTTAACAACATGTGTCCCCTATGAAGAGCAAGAAGTAATTAATAAACAGTGGAGTAAAGAGAAGTTTGCTTCAATCTATAAGAAGGCAGGTTTCAGTCAGTCATTCTATATCCCTAATAAGGGTATTGGTGAGGGCACAGCAGACCTTGAAGTAAAACAGAAAGGTGAAGTTGCAACTAGAGCAGAGTTAGGTAGAGCATTTAAAAAACACATGGGTTCAAAGAAGACTAATAAAACTATCCTAAATGCTTTCGTGGAGCAAATAGCATGAGACCTTACATGAGTATGTGGGATGGATATAAGGAGGCGGTATTCAATACGTTTCCTGATATGGTTTTTTTAAATAACCATACAACTTGGCAAAATAAAAAAGGTGTAAATCTTACTGCTGATTTATATGCTGGTAAGTATTTCCTTAAGTCTAGGCATGTGGATATATGGGATGGAAAGAATCTCAATATACATAACAACATCATATATCCTAAGACACCCAAGATAGGTGACACTATAATACCTTGTTTTGGTATGGACTTGATGGGATTTAGTGAGAAGAAATGTATTATAGTATTTGATTTCCAACATCCAATAGAGAATTATCTCTTAGATGTACCACCATTACCTAAGACAACAGAGAAGTATCGTTTCTTTGAACCAGGTAATCATTTCTCTAACAATATTTTTGTAAGATACTGTGAAGCAGATGGTGTTGGTACATTCCTACCTACATTCAAATATTATCTGTCACTCTATAAGGAGATGATAGATAAGGGACAACCAACTGGAGAAGACACCAGTTTCTATCATGATTTTGATAAGTATATGATAAGATTGGATCCTATATCAGGGTATCTGGGTAGTGCTTTCGGTAAGGAAGAGTCTGAGAAATTAATTAAGGAGTTCTTTTTTAGTTATGCGTGACTTAATTGATGACATCTCTGCAATGTTACAACGTGCTATTGATGATATACCTGATGTAGAGCCATTAGATAGTCCTCATAAAGAAGTTAAGAAGGATGGTTTAGTCATTCGTAATAGGATGTACAAGTCACCTAAAGTAAGGAAGTTGCATATAGAAGAAGCAGAGATAGGTGGTATAAAGATACTACATTGTGTATTCTTTCCTGACCCTCATTACAATCTACCTATATTTGGATGTGATATTGTATCTAATGGTAAGGTAGTTACTGCTGCTATTGTTGATCTATCACCTGTGCATGGAAATGATGAGAGGTTTTATAGACAGATAAGAGAGATTAGTAATGAGTTTAGTTTTAGTGGTAGGAGACCACTTCCATTGTGGGGTGATGATATCTTCTCACCATACTGTAAGTTTACAAGTCTGAAAGAAGAGATTGATAAAGCAAACTTCTATTGCGTTGTCCTTCTATACCTTAAGGAGTACCGTGATGCTGTTAAGAATAGTGAGAGAGTTACCTTCTGGGTTGATACTATGAGGAGACTTGATGATCAGATTTATTATTGCAGTCAACAAAGAAAGAATGATAAGACTCGTGGCATTTTAGAGAAATGGTTTGATGAAGAATGGACCAATAATTATATAGATAATATATTATTTGATAATCCAGTTATCAAAGTGTCCACTGATGGGCAGACAGCTGGTTAATAGCTGCTATAATAAAGACATAAACAAACAAAGAAAACCTTATGTCACTACCTCGCACCGATGTTACCGTTGAAGGAGTCCGCAATTATATACAGGACAATTTCGGTACTAAAGTAAATGCTGATGCCGTCAAAGCTGCTGCAAAGAAATTTGGTGTACATACTTATACCATTGGACAAAGACTAAAGCAGTGGAAAGTAAAGAGGAATCAGTGGGACTTATCTGTAAAAGAGATTACAGAAAACTTAGAGAAGACACTTGCATCAGCACCTGCTGTTGCTGCTGAGAATTATATTCCTGAGAAGGATGAATCGTATGTAAGTTTTGGTAACTTTAATGACCTTAAGAAAATTATTTCTAGTCGCAGGTTTTATCCTGTTTTTATCACTGGTCTCTCAGGTAACGGAAAGACCCTCGGAGTTGAGCAAGCCTGTGCTTTGGCAAAGAGAGAAGTAATACGTGTAAACATTACAATAGAAACAGATGAAGATGATCTTATCGGGGGGTTCCGCCTTGCTAATGGCGATACCGTCTGGCACAACGGACCAGTTGTTGAAGCTCTCCAGCGAGGGGCTGTCTTGCTCCTTGACGAAATCGACCTTGCCTCAAACAAGATTCTCTGTCTCCAATCCGTCCTTGAAGGTAAGGGAGTTTTCCTTAAAAAGGTTGGAAGATACGTCAAACCAGAAGCAGGGTTTACAGTCATTGCCACCGCAAATACTAAAGGTAAAGGTAGCGACGACGGAAGATTTGTTGGAACTAACGTGCTCAACGAAGCCTTTCTTGAAAGATTCCCAATAACCTTTGAGCAAGATTATCCTGCTGCATCTACTGAGACTCGTATCCTATTAAACAATGGATGTGATGCTGAGTTTGCTGACAACCTGGTTAAGTGGGCAGGTGTAATTCGTAAGACATTCTTTGATGGTGGAGTGGATGAAGTTATCACCACTCGTAGATTGGTACACATCGTGGAAGCATATTCCATCTTCCAGAATAAATTGAAAGCAATTACTAATTGCATCAATCGTTTTGATGATGATACCAAACAATCTTTCCTAGACCTGTATACTAAGGTTGACGAGAAAGAGATTGTAGAGTATGATGGAGAGGAATAAAAACCTCTTCATTATGAGAAAGTATAATGAGGACGAGATCCTCAAGGAGATGTCTGATTATGTCTCCAATACATATCGAGGTCATTATTCTGTAGGAAACGTACAGACTCTTGACCTTATTGATTCTGTAGGTGATGCTGAAGCATTCTGTAGGAGTAATGTCCTTAAGTATGCTTCACGTTATGACAGAAAAGGATCTGCACGTAAGGATATCATAAAGATTATTCATTATGGTATGCTATTATTGCACTTCAACGATAAACGTGAGAAGGCAGATTCTATAAACGCAGGTAACTCCACTGCATTCGCCGTTGATTATGACAGATGACCGTGATTTCTAAAGAAACAATTGACCTACTCCAGAATTTTTCGACTATTAATAAGTCGATTGTCATTAAACCTGGTAGAGAACTCTCAACCCTGAGTTTGAATAAGAATATTCTTGCCACTGCAAACGTGCAAGAATCTTTCGATAGGAATATTCCTATCTATGACCTACCATCTTTGATTCAAATTTTTAATTTGTTTGATGGTAGTCCTGTCATTGATACTACGAATGATTCTTACCTAAAGATATCTAATCCACAGAATAGATCTAAGGTTAAGTTTTTCTATTCTGACCCAGATATCATTGTGCAACCACCTGAGAAAAAGGTTGACCTTCCTTCTGAGGATATTAACTTCAGATTAGAAGCACCAGTCTTTGCTCAGATTAAGAAAGCATGGTCTATCTGTGGTGTGCCTGACCTATGTTTACAGGGTCATGAAGGTGCGATGAGTTTAACATTAACTGACAAGAAGAATGATACAAGTAATTCATATTCTGTAGAGGTAGGTGAGACTTCAGATGAGTTTTGCTATTGCTTCAAGATGGAGAATCTTAAGTTGCTTCCTCAGTCATATGATGTTACCATTAGTAAAGCGAATGTCGCACGCTTTTCCTCAGACAGCGTACGCTATCTTATAGCACTGGAACCTAACACTTAATATGTGGTACATTATTTTTTGGACTGCTGTTTGTATGTCCCTATTGGTATGGGCAGGAGCATTTAAAAAATGAATAATGATTTTTTATGGGTAGAGAAGTATAGACCTCAGACTATTGAGGATTGTATACTTCCTACAGATGTGAAGGCCACCTTCCAGAGTTTCTTAGACCAAGGAGAGATTCCAAATCTCCTTCTCTCTGGGACTGCTGGTGTAGGAAAGACCACAATTGCGAAAGCATTGTGTAATGAATTGAAGGCAGATTTTTATGTCATTAATGGATCAGATGAAGGTAGATTCCTGGACACTGTACGCAATCAGGCAAAGACCTTTGCTTCTACTGTGTCTCTGCTTTCTACATCACGCCATAAGGTTCTTATCATCGATGAAGCGGACAACACTACCCCAGATGTACAGTTACTCCTCAGAGCATCGATTGAGGAATTTCAAAAAAACTGTCGGTTCATATTCACGTGTAACTTTAAGAACAAAATAATATCTCCATTACATAGTAGAACAACAGTAATTGAATTTAACACTCGTGGAAAAACTAAACAAACTCTCGCAGCTAGCTTCTTTGAAAGGTGTAGAGACATCCTTACCAGAGAGGAGGTACGGTTCGATGACAAAGTGGTTGCCAAAGTCGTCCAACAATACTACCCAGACTTTAGAAGAACGCTTAACGAGTTGCAAAGATATAGCTCTACAGGTGCTATTGACATCGGCATCCTCGCAACCCTAGGGGATGCTAATGTTAAAGGATTAGTAGATGCGTTAAAGAATAAGAAGTTTAATGAAGTTAAGAAGTGGGTTACTCAGAATTTAGACAGTGACCCAACTGCCATACTCAGGAAGATTTATGATAATCTTTTTGATATAATGGAGGGACCAAGCATCGCAGCAGCAGTGTTAATCATTGCTGAGTATCAGTATAAGTCTGCTTTCGTAGCAGACCAAGAGATAAATCTGCTTGCTGCATTAACTCAAATTATGGTGGAGTGTGAATTCAAATGATTTTTGATGGTATTGAATTTAAACCCTTGATGCATAAGATGCGTCACCTTCCTGATTATTATATCAGCGAATGTGCCAAGATTCTTAGTACTAAAAGAATAAAGGGGAAGGGTGTTCCAAAACTTCTGGATTATAAGAGAAAGCAAAGACTAGATCATCCTGAAAGGACTTACAAAAGACCTAATTCAGTTAACTTGAGTGTGGATGTGAGTCTGGGATTATTCCCAGAGTATGATTATGTTATGTCCACTAATGGAGCAGGACAAGTCAGCAAGAAACACTGTAAGGTTAATGTTAGATATCATAGAGCAGTCATGGAGTCGTGGAGACCTATGGATGAGTTTCCACCAGACAGATTAAAAGATTGTTGGAAAGATATACCAGAGGAAGCAAAACAATGGATTAGAGATTCTACTTATGTGGATCATGTTGATGCAGATACTTCTAATAATAATCTATCCAATTTGAGATGGTGTACTCCATTAGAAAATTCTAACTATAGGAAAAACAGCAAATGAGTAGAGAAATTCCTACAAAGGATTACATGCAAGCAGGTTGGGATAGTGGTCCTACTGGATCCCATCCATACAAACGTGGAAGTAGGCACAATAAAATTGGTATGTGGATCATGTGGACCTACTACGTGATATTTGCAGCTATGGTTGTTAGATTAATTTGGGTATTAAACACATGAGATTAACTTCAGAAATAATTAAAGAGATACAGTTGGCAATGGTGCATACCAAAAAGGATGGCACTGTTAACTGGAAAGATGGTGACGAGATAGATGTGTGTCTTGCTGGCACATTTGCTGGTGACAAGTTTATTACTATAATTAATAGGACACGTAGCAACACAACAAAACAATGATTATAGTTTACATTATCGTTGGTCTTCTCTTATTCTTATTTGGATGGGGAATCTATCTTACCTTTGGGCCTGGTGCAGAAGGTGTGAGAGATCCAATAGATGATCATGCTAAGATGCATGAGTTAGGT
>Ga0208749_1000038_pt1 | contig 28805 bp, 29 predicted proteins | sample Knorr_S15_td_DCM_FD_185601 | JGI IMG/M metagenome (GOLD analysis project Ga0208749, IMG submission 185601) | Marine microbial communities from Southern Atlantic Ocean transect - Knorr_S15_td_DCM_ad_63m_LV_B (SPAdes) (version 2) | ecosystem: Environmental > Aquatic > Marine > Oceanic | place... | reverse complement strand
ATAATTCAATGATTGTAGCTTCACCGGTTACAAATTTATCTTGTGTTGCTGTTAAATGTGAAGCTGAAGTTCCTTTACCTGTAGGTAACAATGTAGCTATACTTGAATATTCACCTCCAAATTCAGGAGTTCCATAAAATAATGATTTTTGTATTTCTCCAACAGCATCACACTGTCTTACTCCTGGATTAATAACTTCCATCGCAGTTTTCATTCCTTTTTGAGAAATAACGGCTGCAGATTTCATAAAACCTATTTCTGCATCCGATTTTACTAAACGTGTCCAGTTAACTAATCTTTCTGAGTCTTTAATTTTCGCATTAGGCAAACCTTGTTTTATTTTTTCATAACAAAATGCGGTAAAATAATGCGCATCCATTTCAAGTCCAATAGATAATTTATCCCATTTTCTTTCTTTAATAACTTCAACAAGATAATCGTAAGGATGTCTCGGCCATGTATGTATATAATTTTCATCATACACAATTACATTTTCATTTTTTAAATAAGTTTTAATATAAGCTCCACCAGCATCTTGCGCCCTAACAAAGCATAAAGGTTCTTCGGCGTTAACATGTACTATTGCGCATTGAGCATAATAAAAAGACCAGGCATCATATCCTGTTAAATAATTCATGTTATTAGTGTCATGAGAAATTAAAAGCTCAATACCTTTTTCTTGCATTGAAGCTTGAACTTTTTTTAGCCTTTGTTTGTACTCTTCTTTAGTAAAAAGCATTTAGTTTGCTTGGAATAATTTTCCAAACCCTTCTACTGAATTATTTTTATTTATTTTTACAAGGGTATCCCAAATTAATGCCTGGTTGCTAGATAAAACTACTGTGTTTAATTTTTTTTCTAACTTATCAATAATTTGTAATACTGGCAAAGCAGTACAAGAAACAAATAAAGCTTCAGCTCCACTTAGATCAATTTTTGAAAGAACATCATACAAATAATTTTGATCAACTTTTCCAATATCGTAATCTGCTTCAATATCAAAATAAGAATTTGAAGTAATTTCAAAACCTTCGTTTTCAAAATAATCTAACACTTCATCATTTAGTTTTTTACTATAAGGAGTAAACACATATATTTTTTTAATATTTAATTTTTTTAAAGCTTTTATTGCAGCACTACTTGGTGTGGTAACATCTGCCATTGGTTTTGCTGCTTTTACCTTTTTTTCAATTGAATCATATCCGGCTGCAATTGTTCCAGATGTACATCCATAAACAACACAATCAATATCCTGATCTGGCAATATATCTTTTGTAACCTCTGTTACTTTATTAGACATTTTAATTAGATTTTCTTTTGTTAGTGGATTGTAGCATTCTATTCTATTAACAAAAAAATCAATGTCTCTATCTTTGATCACATTTATAAAGTCTTTTTCAATCATAAAGTCACTTGCCAAAGCAATTAGTCCAACTCTAGGATTTGATTTGCTGATATATTTGGGTTCTATTTTTGTTGAATTCATATTTTAAAAAGTGAATATATCATAAGTTCTTTAATAATCATTAATATTAAAAATAACTACATGAATATAAAAGACACATTAATAGCTTCCTTAGTTCCTATTTTTTTAGGTTTTGGTTTTGTTATTGCAAAACCTGCATTTGAATCTTTTCCTCCTATTCTTTTAATGGGAATAAGATTTACTTTTGCAGCATCAATTTTGATTTGGTGGTTTCCTATACCCAAAGGATATTTAAAAAAAATATTTATTGCCTCGTTTATAGCAAATACTTTGCAGTACAGTATTACATATACAGGTTTAAATTATATAGAAGCTTCGTCAGCAGTATTGCTAGTACAGATGGAAGTTCCTTTTGGAGTTATTTTTGCTTACTTCATGCTTAAAGAGAAGCCAACTTTTAGAGCTTTAATAGGAATAGCTATTGCATTTATTGGGGTATATATTTTAACTGGGTCACCTAATTTAGATGGGAAATTCTTCGGTATAGCTTTAACAATTTTAGGTTCGGCTATTTGGGCTCTTGGTCAAGTTGTCGTTAAACCTCTAAGCAAAGAAATAAATCCATTAGCTCTTGTAGCTTGGTTAGCGTTATTTTCTGGACCACTGTTAATTTGTTTGTCTGCTGTAATAGATGGAAACACAATAAATTATTTAAAAGAAGCAAGTTTTGATCATTGGATAATTGCGATTTATATTGGGTTTATTATGCAACCAATAACTTATGGTTGTTTTTATTACGTATTAAAAAATAACCCCTTATATAAAGTCCTCCCTATAGTTACGATGGGTATTCCTCCTACAGGTTTGATGGCAGCAATTTTTCTTCTTGGAGAGAAACCAACAGCTGAATTATTTATTGGCGGAACAATCATAATTATAGGAGTGATCATGATAGTATTTACAAAAAATAAAAAAGAAGAGGTTAAGAAATGAAAGTAGGTTTTATTGGTTTGGGTAATGTTGGAGGCAAGCTTGCAGGAAGTTTATTAAGAAATAAATTTGACTTAACAGTTAGAGATTTGGATCAAAATTTGACAAAACATTTTACTGATTTAGGTGCTAAAGTTGCACATTCTGCAAAAGAATTAGCTGAACAAGTTGATTTAATCATTACTTGTCTTCCTTCCCCAAAAATTTGCGCTGAAGTAATGGAAGGAGAAGACGGGATCTTAAATGGACTTTCAGAAAATAAAATTTGGTTAGAAATGAGCACAACTGACGAGTCTGAAGTTAAAAGAATTGGTAAAAAAGTAATTGATAAAAAAGCTATTCCTTTAGATGGTCCTGTAAGCGGAGGTTGCCATAGAGCTGAAACTGGAAATATTGCAATTTTTGTTGGTGGAGAAAGAAATGCTTTTGAAAAAATTTTACCAGCCTTGACTGTTATGGGTAGAAAAGTATTACATACCGGTGAATTAGGTACAGCATCAATATTAAAAGTAATCACTAATTATCTAGCTTCTGTTCATTTAGTTGCTCTTGGTGAAGCATGGACAGTAGCAAAAAAATCTAATTTAGATTTATCAAAAGCTTACAAAGGAATAGCCGTTTCTTCAGGCAATTCATTTGTTCATGAAACAGAAAGTCAAGTTATATTAAATGGATCTTATAATATTAATTTTACAATGGATTTAGTTCTCAAGGATACAGGCCTTTTTGATGATTTGGCAAAAAAATTAAATGCCCCGCTAGAAATTTCTCCAAAGGTTGTGGAAATATTTAAAGATGGACAAAAAAAATATGGCTCAAGAGCTTGGTCGTCCATGATTGTAAAAAGAATGGAAGATTTAAACAAAGTTGATTTTAGAGCCTCAGGATTTCCTGACGAATTAACCGACAATGAAGCAGAAGAAAAAGGATATGAAATTTAATTATTGTGATAAAATAAATATTAAATGCTAGAGAAAAAAAATTTTTACATAAATGGTAATTGGGTAAAGCCGGCTAAATCTAGCGATTTTAATGTTATTAATCCATCAAACGAGGAACCTTTCGCAATTATATCTCTTGGATCTAAAGAAGATACTGATGCAGCAGTTATGGCAGCTAAGAATGCCTTTGAAACGTGGAAAGATACTTCGGTAGAAGAAAGAATATCACTTTTAGAAAAATTACTTACAATTTATAAAAAAAGATTTGATGAAATGGCCAATGCAATATCTATGGAAATGGGTGCGCCGATGGACTGGTCCACTAATGTGCAAACAGCTTCAGGGCAATCTCATATAGAAGATTTTATTTTAAGATTAAAAGAATTTAATTTTGAAAAACAATTTGATCCAAAATCAAATAATCATATTCGTTATGAACCGATAGGTGTATGTGGTCTTATTACTCCATGGAATTGGCCAATTAACCAAATTGCACTAAAAGTAATACCAGCTTTTGCAACTGGTTGTACAATGATACTTAAACCATCTGAGATAGCACCTATTTCAGGAGTAATATTTGCTGAAATGATTGATGAAGCTGGTTTTCCAAAAGGAGTATTTAACTTAGTTAATGGAAGTGGAGACGTTGTTGGTAATCAAATTTCAGGACACCGAGATATTGATATGGTTTCATTTACAGGATCTACAAGAGCAGGAAAATTAATTTTAAAAAATTCTGCAGAAACAATTAAAAGAGTATGCTTAGAGTTGGGTGGAAAAGGAGGAAACATTGTATTTGCAGACTCCTACCCTAACGCTGTTAGAGATGGAATTCAAAATGTAATGAGTAACTCTGGACAGTCATGCGATGCTCCAACAAGAATGCTTGTGGAAAAATCTATCTATGAAAGAGCTATAAAAGAGGCGGCAGACGAGGCTAATAAAATAAAAGTAGACCTTGCTTCAAAAAAAGGAAGTCATATAGGACCGGTCGTTTCAAAAGTTCAATATGATAAAATTATTAATTTAATTAATAATGGAATTGAAGAAGGAGCAACATTAGCTGCTGGAGGGCCAGAACTTCCAAATAATCTAAACAAAGGTTATTTTATTAAACCAACTATATTTACAAATGTTACAAACGATATGGAAATTGCAAAAAAAGAGATTTTTGGTCCGGTACTTTCTATAATTCCTTTTGAAACAGAAGAAGAAGCAATTAAAATAACTAATGATACAGAGTATGGTCTTGGTAACTATTTACAAACAGAAGATAAAGAAAAAGCTAAAAGAGTTGCAAAAAAATTAAGGTCCGGGACAGTTTATATTAATGGCAATGGAGCTGACTCTGGAGCACCTTTTGGAGGTTATAGACAGTCAGGCAATGGTCGTGAAGGTGGTAATTGGGGATTAGAAGAATATCTTGAAGTAAAAACTATTACGGGTTGGAAATAATAATATTGAATGAAAATCATTTAATTCACAGAGGCATCGTAAACAAACAATATAAAGAAAATCTTCTTAGATCATTTAAACATTCATTTAAAAAAGGTTACGGTATTGAAACTGATATTCATACGACAAAAGATAATGAGTTTATTTGTTTTCATGATTTTACCTTAAATAGAATATTTAAAAAAAAATTAAGCGTAAAAGATTTAAAATATTCTCAAATTAAAAAAATAAGTAATGAAAATAATAATCCAATCCCATTATTAAAAGATTTGCTCAAAGCTTCAAAAAATAAATACCCTTTATTTATTGAAATAAAACCAAATTTCACAAAAAAATTATTACAAAAATTATTGAAAGAAACATCTAAATTTTCAAAATGTGTATTTATTTCATTTAAACATGCAAATATTTACAAATTATTAAAATTAAAAAATAATACAAAAGTTGGCTTATCTTTTTCTCCTCCTACTAGTGTTAAAACAATTGTTAAAAAATCAAATAGTAGAAAAATTAATTGTTTAATTTTAGATAAGTTTTTTTTAAAAAATAAAAAAATTCAAGATTTGAAAATTAAAAAATATTATTACACAATCAAAAAAAAATCGGAGTTTAGCAAGTATAGTAAAAATAATAATTTGATATTTGAAAATTTATAAAATTATTTTTTTAAATAATTTAGTCTTCCTATTATTTCATCCCTATCCATATAATAGCCTTGCAAATGTCTATGTCCTGAATTGGGATCAAACTCTGTTCTTCCGTGTAATAGTCTTCTGTTATTAAATGAAAATATATCTCCAGATTCTAATCTAAACTTAATTACAAATTTATCATCATGTAAAAGATTTCCAAATCTAAGATGGGCATTATAAACTTTTTCCATTTCATCAGGATGACAATCTAGTGCATCCATTGTGGCTACACTGAATCTTATGTCATTATAATCTCCATCTTTAGTCAAGCTAATTGCCGGTGCATGGAAACTTCTATGAGATTCTTGTGTATAATCTTTATCTCTAAACTTAAGATGCACATTCACTAAAGTTTCAAAAATTTCTTTTTCGTTTTTTCTTAAATGGTCTGCAACAGCAAAAGCATCAACAGCTGAAGAATCTCCTCCTTTTGCTTCATTAACTAAACAGTGAAGAAATTGATAACCTGGTGGATTTTCAAACCATGGTAAATCCATATGGTTTCTAAGTCCGTGAGCCGTATAAGCAGAATTGTTGGGTTTTGGAATATTTATAACTTCAAAAGGTGTTTTAAAAAAAGTTTCCCTTGTGTGGCTTATCCTATTTAAAACTGGAAAAGCAGACTCTTTTTCTATTGGTGAATTTTTAACAATAGCAATTCCTTTTTGATGTAAAAGTTCTAACCATTTAATTAACCCTTCGTCAGAAGATATTATTTCTTCATGATCTATGCTTATAGATTCTAGGTTATTTTGCAGCGAACTGTCCCACAAATTATAAGGTGAAACATATTTTGCTTTATGTTTTAATGTATAACAATTTTCTCTTAACCATTTTGGATCATAATAACTTGTATGATTACCTTCGCTCCACTCAATTTCTAGTTTTCCTTCTTTATTAATACTATAATTTTTTGGATTTAAGTTTTTAGAAACTTGAAGAATATTAAACATTCTATGTCTTGAATCTTTATCGTGAGCTGTTGGGCAATTATCCCTTAACCACATGTAGTTAAACTTACTTTCTTCGCCATCGCTCCATAGTATTTTTAAATAACTGCTATTCTTTTCAATATTTGAAATTGAGCTCATACATAATGGTTATATAAATCATTTAAATTTTCAATTCAATTAATAGTTGTAAAATTAAAAAACCCAATAAAAATAATTAAGCACTTGTTTTTCGTATCTGCTCATTATTTAATGCGCTTAATAAAACTTAATTAATTAAGGAGATAAATATGAAGTTTTTAAGAAACTTATTACTTTCTTCAATTTTTGCTTCAGCTTTTGCCCTTGTTGCAACAAGTGCAAATGCAGGATGTAAAGCAAGATTGGGAGACTTTGATTGGTCTAGTGCAAACATTCATACAGCAATAGCAACTTTCATTCTTGAAAAAGGATATGGCTGCGAAGTGTCTGTAACAAAAGGAAGTACTACACCTATAATGGCTGCACACTATGACAAGCAGTTAGATGTAATAACTGAAGTTTGGTATGATAACATTATTGCCAATTATGAACCGCATGTAGAAGCAGGTACTATTATGAATATTGGAGTTAATACACCTGACTCACAACAAGCGTTCTACGTGGATAAAACTACATCTGATAAATATAATTTGAAATCAGTTGATGATATGAAAGATCCAAAGATTGCAGCTTTATTTAAAGATCCAGAAGATCCTTCAAAAGGAAGAATGACTAGCTGTATTTCAGGTTGGACTTGCTACACTGTAAACTTGGTTAAACAAAAAGAGTATGGTTTAGATAAATACTATACTAACTTTGACCCAGGTTCGGGAGGAGCACTAGATGCTGCTATTGCAGGAGCATTTGCTAAGAAAAAACCAATCTTTACATACTACTGGGCGCCAACAGGTTTAATGGGTAAAGTTGACCTTGTTAGACTTACAGAGCCAAAATTTGATTCTGATTGTTGGAATTCAATGTCTGCAGTTGTTGAAGATATTAAAGCAAATGGGCCAGATGCTTATAAGAAAAGCTGTGCATGTGAATATAGAGATATGGCTTTAACAAAATCTGTTTTAACTGATTGGGCGAAAGCTAATCCAAAAGAAACTGATTTCTTAAAGAAATACACTGTTCCAACAGCTACAGTTAACAAAATGTTAGCTTTTTATGAAGATGAATCAGACGGTGATATGGAACTTACCGCTATGCACTTCTTAAAAAATGAAAGCATGTGGAAAGATTGGGTGCCAGCAGACGTTGCTAAAAAAGTTAGCGCCGCTCTATAATCCAATATCTTAAATAATTATGAAAGAGCCCTTCGGGGCTCTTTCTTTAATAATTAAAAATGGCTTTATGGAATCATTAAAAAAAAATAAAAAAATATTTTTTAATATTGGAATGTTGGTTATTTTTGTTTGGTTGCTAATTACTAGCTACAGTCAATCAAAAAGAAAGCCTGAAAATTTCAGTGATTTATTTAATGATTTTTCTTGGTTGGGAGGTAAATGGCCTAAGTGGCTAGATTTACCATTGATGAAATGGATAAATATTGGTTTTAAAAATTTAAATGAAAAATATGGTTATATATTTGAGGCTATAAATAACTTTCTTTTATACATACTAATGCTTGTTAAGAATTTTTTAATTCAAGCTCCATGGCCACTAGTTATACTTGGTGTTGTTGTTTTAACTTATTTTGCAAGCGGCAAAAAAAAGGGGACAACAGTATTTGTTGGTTTTTGTACTTTTTTTATAGGTTTTCTTCACCCAATATTTTGGCAAAAAGCAATAGAAACAACTGCAATAATGATTATTGGAATATTTCTTTGTTTAATTGCAGGAATACCACTGGGTATAGCAATGGCAAGAAGTGCAAGAACTAGAAATATAATTTTACCTGTTTTAGATTTAATGCAAACCATACCTAGTTTTTGCTATTTAATTCCAGGAATAATGTTGTTTGGATTGGGAGCTGTACCAGCTATTATTGCAACATTTATTTATGCCGTTCCTCCACTAGTTAGGCTTACTGATTTAGGTATTAGATTGGTCGATAAAGAAGTTATAGAAGCCGCAGATGCTTTTGGAGCTAGTAAAAAACAAAAATTATTAGGAGTACAATTACCTTTGGCCTTACCAAATATTATGCAAGGAGTTAACCAATGCACTATGATGGCATTAGCAATGGTTGTTATTGCTTCAATGATAGGAACGAGAGGTTTGGGGGATGAGGTTTTGTTAGGTTTGCAACAATTAAATGTAGGTAGAGCCGCAGAAGCAGGTATCGCTATTGTATTATTGGCCATTGTTTTAGATAGAATTACACAATCTTATGGAGAAACTTTACAAGAGAGGACTTCTCCTGGTAAAAAGGATAAAAAATAATGTCTAAAATAGAAATAAATAACGTATACAAAATATTTGGAAGCAACCCAAAGTCAGTTTTGCCTTCGGTAAAGGACGGTGCAACTAAAGAAGAGGTATTAGATAAAACTGGTCATACAGTCGGATTAGACAATGTTTCATTAAAAATTGAAGAAGGTGAAACATTTGTTTGCATGGGATTATCTGGATCAGGAAAATCTACTTTAATAAGACATTTAAACAGACTTATTGATCCTACAGACGGTGAAATTTTAATTGAAGGAACAAACGTTATGTCCCTTAACACTGAAAGTCTTATTGATTTTAGAAGACATAAAATGAGCATGGTTTTTCAAAGATTTGGTTTATTTCCTCACAAAACAGTAATTCAAAATGTTGGTTACGGTCTAGAAATGCAAGGAAAATCTGAGGAAGAAAGAAATAAAACTTCTATGGAAAAAATCGAAGCAGTTGGTTTAACGGGTTTTGAAAATCAATATCCAAATCAATTATCTGGAGGAATGCAACAAAGAGTTGGTCTTGCGAGGGCTTTGGCTACAAATACAGATATTATGTTAATGGATGAAGCTTTCTCTGCATTAGACCCTTTAATAAGAAGTGATATGCAAAAGCAATTAATTGATCTTCAAGCTGAATTGAAAAAAACAATTGTATTTATTACACATGACCTAGATGAGTCTTTAAGATTGGGCGATCATATTGGGATACTAAATGCAGGAAAATTAGTGCAAGTTGGAACTCCAGTGGATATCATAATGAATCCTGCAGATGATTACGTTGAAGCATTTGTTAAAGATGTGAATAGAGCAAAAGTAATAAAAGCAAAAATAGTTATGATACCAACCAATGAAGCCAATGGAATTGATAAAAATAACTTAATAAAAGTTCAAGAAGATCAATTTATTGAAGAATTTCTGCCTCAAGTAGTTTGTACAAATGCAAATTGTGAAGTTGTTGATAAAAAAGGAAATGTAAAAGGATATATTACTAATAAAGAATTGCAGAAATCTTTATCAAAATCATAATTATATCCAATAATTATGAAAAATTTACATGATATTGTAGATCTAGATAAGTATCCAATTAACGATCTAAATTCACCAAAGATTAAAGATCTAATAAAAAAATGCAAAAGTGATTTAGATCAGTATAGCTGTTCAACTATTCCTAGTTTTATTCTACCTAAATCTTTAAAAATCATGAACGATGAATTGGAAAAGCAACTTGATGAAGTTTATATGTCAAAAGAGAGTATCAATGCTTATCTATATTCTAAAGACGACCCTTCTTTACCCCAAGATCATCCGAAAAGATTATTTATGAAACGTTATAATGGTTATTTAAATTCAGACTGTTTTCCAAAAGAATCTGAAATGAAATTTTTATATGAAAGAGAAGAACTTTTAAATTTTGTTTCAGCTTGCTTAGGTATATCTCCTATCTATAGATGGGCCGATCCTTTGGCGTGTCATGCTTATAACGTTATGAAACCAGAAGGAATTCTTCCATGGCATTTTGATAGTTGTGAGTTTACTTTAAGTTTAATGATACAAAAACCAGATAAAGGTGGAATATTTGAATATTGTCCAAACATCCGAGAACCTGGAAATGAAAATTTTGAAGAAGTTAGAAAAGTAATTAATGGTGATCGTGCAAGAGTTAGACAATTAAAACTAGAACCTGGTGATTTGCAAATATTTAAAGGTCGTTTTACTCTCCATCGTGTAACAAAAATTGAAGGGAATCGCTCAAGATATCTTTGTATACCAGCATATGTTCTGGACCCATGGAGGGTAAATACCCCTGAACACTCAAGAGCCATATATGGAAAAGTATTGCCAATTCATATAGAGAGAAATAAAGCTAGATCGGATGGTTTGGCAGATTAAATATGTCTAAAATATTAAAAAATAAAAAAATTATTATCTCTGCTGGAGCTTCTGGAATTGGTTGGTCTGCTGCAAAACTTTTTTTAAATAGAGGCGCAACAGTTTATTTATGTGATATTGATAAAAAATTATTAAACAAGACAAAGAAGCATCCACAAAATAATAAAAAATTGTTTTCTTATGAGTGTGACGCATCAAATGAAAATCAAGTCTCTGCTTTTTTTAAGAAAGTTTCGAAAAAAACAAAAAAAATAGACGCTTTAATTAATAATGTTGGAATAGCTGGTCCAACTGGATCTCTTGAAAAATTGAAATCAAAAGACTGGGAAAATACTTTACATGTTGATGTTAATAGCCATTTTTATTTTACAAAAAGTGCAATCCCTTTAATTAAAAAATCTAAAAACGGATCAATAGTAAATATTTCATCAACTGCTGGAATACTTGGTTTTCCACTTCGCTCTCCATATGCGGCAAGCAAATGGGCTATCATTGGTATTACAAAAACATTGGCAATGGAACTTGGAAAATTTAATATAAGAGTTAATGCTGTCTGCCCAGGCACAATTAAGGGTGATAGAATGAAAAGAGTTATAAAAGATAAAGCAAAATTTACTAAAGTTTCAACAAAAACTGTTGAAAAAGATTTTGTTTCAATGAGCTCAATGAAACAATGGATATTAGAAGAAGATATTGGAAAAATGTGTTCTTTTTTAATTTCAGATGATTCAAGTAAAGTTTCTGGACAAGTAATTTCTGTAGACGGTCACACAGAAAGAAATGATTAGTTTACCTTAATTTTTTTTCGTATTTTTTTCTAAGTTTTTGAAGTTCAACAAGATATTCATCTCTAATATTTGAAATCTTGGTAACAGATTTTCCTTTAGATTGTTTTTTGGTTCCTTTAACCAATCTATTAATTAATTTATTTGATAATTTTGGAGCTTTTAGTTTTGTCCATGGAAGTTTTAAAGCTGGTCCAAATTGCTCTAACATGTGTCTCATTCCTGCTTTTCCTCCCGCTAAATGAAAAGTCAAAAAAGTTCCCATTAAAGACCATCTTAATCCAGGTCCATCTTCAATTGCTCTATCTAAATCTTCAGTAGTAGCATGTCCTTCATTAATAATGTGCAAACCTTCTCTCCACAATGCTTCTTGCAGTCTATCAGACAAGTATCCAGGTAATTCTTTCTTAACCATTATCGGATTCATGGACATTGATTTATAAAAATTTTTTGCTTTGTTTAAGTTTTTTCTCGATGTTTTTTTTCCAGGCACAATTTCGACAGCTGGCAGCAAGTAAACAGGATTAAATGGGTGACCAATTATTGTTCTAGCTGGATTTTTGCATTTAGAATAAATTTTTGTCGGTAATAATCCTGATGAACTTGATGAAATAATAGCATTCGGTTTTGCAATCTTTCCAATTTTATTCATCAATTTAATCTTAATTTTATAATTTTCAGTTGCACACTCTTGAATAAAATCAGCATTTTTTAATGTTTCTTCAATAGATGTGAAATATTTAAAGTTTTTTAGATTTAATTTTTTTTTATTAAATATTTTTTTAACGTAAGGCCAAGCTCTTTTAATTTCAAAAATTAAATTTTTTTTTAATCTTAAATCTTTGTCAAAGGCGTAAACAATTTTATTGTGAGCTAAACATCTTATTATCCAACCTGCACCTATAACTCCTGTGCCTATTACAGCCACTTTTTTTATATTTGACATTACTTGTGATTAACAAGTTTTAGTTTTTCTCTTGTTTCCGCAGGTGTCATTGTTGAATAACCAAGGTCATTAACAATTCTCATTGCTTTTTCAACTAGTTGCGCATTAGTTGCGAGTTTTCCTTTAGATAAATATAAATTATCTTCTAAACCTACTCTAGGGTTTCCTCCCATGACTACTGTTTGTGCAACAAAAGGCATTTCATTTCTTGAAATTGCAAAACCGGACCAAACTCCTTCTTTAGGCATAATATCTTTCATTGCTTGCATAGCTAAAGGAGTTGCAGGTGCTCCCCAAGGAATTCCTAAACACATTTGAAACATGGGAGGATCATCTAACAATCCTTCTTTGTGCAACTGAGCACCAAACCACATGTTTCCTAAATCAAAGGCTTCTATTTCTGGTTTGACTTTGATTTCTTGTAATCTTTTTGCAGCTTTTCTTAAATCGTTTGGAGTATTTACTGTGATTACAGAACTGTCACCAAAATTTAAAGTTCCACAATCAAGTGTGCAAATCTCAGGTAAAAATTGTTCTGCATTTGCTATTCTTTCCATTACATTTGCCATGTCTGTCATTGGGCCAAAATCAAGAGGATTTTTTCCCTGTCCAATATCAAGATCTCCTCCCATGCCTGTTGTTAAATTTAAAATAACATCAGTTTCATTTGAACGAACTCTATCAACAACCTCTTTGTATAATTCTAATCTTCTACTAGGAGTTCCATCTTCTTCTCTTACATGAATATGGGCAATAGCTGCGCCGGCTTTTGCGGCCTCTATAGCTGCTTTAGCAATTTGCTCAGGAGTTTTAGGTAAATCTGGATGTTTTCCAGCAGTATCACCTGATCCTGTAACCGCGCATGATATAAAAACTTTGCTCATTTATTTTTAAATAAAGTATATTATCATATTAATTATGGAAAGATCAGAAATATTAAATGATTTAGCCGCTGTTTTTAGGTGGTCAGCTAGACTTAACATGCACGAAGGTGTTGCAAACCATTTTAGCGTATGTCTACCTGGCTCAAATGGAAGTTTTTATGTTAATGGAACGGGGCAGCATTTTAGCAAAATGAAATCTAGTGATTTAGTCTTAATTGAAGGTAAAAAATTTGAAGAAATGAAGAGTAAACCTGAAATTGTAGATCCTACAGCAATTAATATTCATGGAACTATTCATAAAAAAGTTCCACATGCAAAATGCATACTTCATGTACACTCTAAGTATGCAACTGCCTTATCATGTTTAAAAGATCCAACTCTTCCTCCTATAGATCAAAACACTATGCGCTTTTATAATCGTATAGCTCTATACGCCGACTTTGGTGGATTGGGATTTGAAGAAGAATCTGAAAAAATGGCTAATAGCATTGGCAATCACAACACTCTCCTATTAGCAAATCATGGGATCTTAACAGCCGCATCAAGTATAGCTCAAGCTTTCGATGATTTATTTTATTTTGAAAAAGCATGTGAAACTTACATAACTGCTTTATCAACTGGAAAAGAATTAAATATAGCAAGTCCAGAAGTTGCAGAAAAAACTGCTCAAGATTGGGAAAATTACTCTACTGATATGGCAGAACTTCATTTGAAAGCTATAAGATCAATCTTGGATTCTGAAGATCCAAGTTATAGGAATTAAATTTATGTCGGTACATCTTGCTACAAGAAAAATAAAAAAAGAATGGACAGATTATAATGAACACATGAACATGGCTTACTATGTCTTAATTTTTGATGAAGCGTGGGAAATAGTTTTAAACAAATTCAAAATGGGTGGTTCAAACGCACAAATTACAAAAAGAAGTACTATGGTTGTAGAGACTCGTACAACCTATAATAATGAAGTTAAAGAAAAGGATGAAGTAGAAGTTGTTTTAACTCACTTTGACCATGACAAAAAAAGATTGCATTTAAAATGTGAAATGTATGAAAAAAAAACAAATACTTTAGCTGCAACCTTGGAAAGTCTATCTCTTTATATTGATCTAAATAAAAGAAAAGTAACAGAATTTGAGGAAGATAAATTAAAAATTATGGATCAATTTATAGATGAACATAAAAAAAATTTTAATTCAGAAAACTTAGTTTTGTCTGGTAAATTAAAAAAATAAATTATGGAAATAAAGTTATTATCAGGAGCCCTAGGAGCTGAAATAAAAGGAATAGATCTTACCGATATTTCAGATAAAAATTTTAAAAAAATTAATGATTTATTATTAGAACATAAGGTTATTTTTTTTAGAAACCAACCATTAACAGCTGAACAACATATTGCTCTTGCAGAAAAATTTGGGCCACTGGAAACTCACGCATATGTAAAAGGTTTAGAAAAATATCCTGAAATTGTAAGAATTATAAAAGCTGAAGATGAAAAAAATCAATGGGGTGAAAATTGGCACAGTGATGTAAGTTACAATTTCAAGCCAACCAAAGCTGTAATTTTAAAATCTGTAAAAATACCACCAGTTGGTGGTGATACATGTTTTTCTAACATGGAACTTGCCTGGGAAACTTTAGATGAAAAAATTAAAGATAAAATTAAAGATAAAAAAGCAACCCATAGTTCTTTAGGTGCTGAGTTTTTCTTAGAAAATTATAAGAAAATGAAAGGAAATAAAAAAAAAAACTATGATGAGTATTCTAATGAACATCCAATGGTTAGAACTCATCCAGAAACAGGAAAAAAAATTCTATTTGTTAACTGGACATATACCAAAGAAATAATTGGAATGAATAAAGAAGAAAGCGATGAGATATTGAAACAAATTTTTGAACATCAGGCAAGACTTGATTTAACTTGCAGATTTACTTGGACAGAAAACGCAGTTTGTATTTGGGATAATAGAAGTGTTATTCATTACGCTATAGCAGATTTTTATCCTGGCAAAGGTCTAGGATACGAAAGAGTAATGGATAGAATTGCCATTGAAGGAGATCATCCTCAATAATAAATGCATATTTTAGATAAAATTATCTCTAATTTTAAAAATAACAAATCACTTTATATAGGTGAAAAGTTAACAATGTCAGAACACATGATACAATCTGCAATGTTGGCAGAGAAAGCAAAATGTAATGAGAACTTAGTTTGTTCATGCCTATTGCATGACTACGGACATTTTATAATTGAGGATCCTGATAATTTAGTCAAAAATAATAAAGATGGAGAACATGAAAGTATAGGATATGAATATCTTAAAAAATTCTTTAATAAAGAAATTGTGGAACCAATAAAATATCACGTATTAGCAAAAAGATATTTGGCAAGAGATAAAAAATATTTAAGTTTTTTGTCTGAGGCATCAAAAATAAGTTTAAAACTTCAAGGTGGTGTTCTTAATGACAAAGAAAGTAAAGAATTTAAAAAAAAGAAATATTTTAAAAATTCCGTTTTGGTTAGAAAATTTGATGAAGCTGCAAAAAAAACTAATATCAAAATGAAATCAATTGATAACTATAAATCTTTATTAAAATCAAAATTAATATGAAGTTGGATTATATAATTATTGGGGCTGGTTCGGCTGGCTGTGTTCTTGCAAATAGATTGACTGAAAATGGGCAAAACAATGTAGCTATTTTTGAAGCTGGTAAACCGAGTGATATTTGGAAAGTAAATATGCCGCTTGCAATACTGTATACAATGCATGATCCAAAATATAATTATAAATATTATTCTGAACCGGAACCACATTTACAAAATAGAAAATTATTCTGTCCAAGAGGTAAAATGGTTGGAGGATGCTCAGCTCATAATGGAATGGTTTTTGTAAGAGGTAATCCAAATGATTACGAAAGATGGGCTTCTTTTGGTTTAAAAGACTGGTCTTATGAAAAAGTTTTACCTTATTTTAAAAAAATTGAATCATGGTCTGAAGGAGAAAATGAATTTAGAGGAGGTAAAGGAATTCTTCCAGTAAACCAATCAAAAAATAAAAATCCTCTATTTAAAGCATTCATAGAATCAGCTGGAGAAGCTGGATACAAAATTAATAACGATATGAATGGTAAAGAACAAGAAGGATTTGGAATGTATGATGTAACAATACATAAAGGAGAAAGAGCAAGTGTTTCTAGATACTATCTAAATCCAGCTAAAAAAAGAAAAAATTTAAAAATATTTAGCGAGTCTTATGTAGAAAAAATAATTTTTGATGGAAAAAAAGCTATCGGAATTGAAGTTAAAATTAAAAATAAATTAGAAAAAATTTATGCAAACAAAGAAGTAATACTAAGCGGTGGTTCAATTAATTCACCACAACTACTTATGCTTTCAGGTGTAGGTCCAGCAGAACATTTAAAAGAAAAAGGAATTGACGTTGTTCACGCTTTAGAAGGTGTTGGTAAAAATCTTCAAGATCATTTGGAAACCTATGTTCAACAAGAATGCAAAACATCTGACACTTTGTATTCTTATATAAATAAACTAAATATGTTGAGAGTTGGAATTCAATGGTTTTTAACTAAAAGCGGTCCCTGCTCTACTTCTTTTTTAGAGGCCGGAGGTTTTTGTAAATCTTCTCCTGAAAGAGAATATCCAAATATTCAATTTCATTTTTTTCCAGCTTTTGTAATTGATCACGGGCTAGTTGATCCTGATAGACATGGATATCAACTTCACGCAAGCCCCAATCATCCTAAAAGTAGAGGTCATATAACTTTAAATAGTTCTAATCCGTACGATTATCCCAAGATTCAATTTAATTATTTAGAACATGAAGATGATCTAAAACAAACAATTGAATGTATTCATGTTGCAAGAAAAATTCTTGGTCAAAATTCTTTAAAACCATTTGCCGGAAAAGAAGTTGGGCCGGGTGAAGAAGTGCAAAGTAATGAATTGTTTGAAGAATATATTAGATCAAAAGCAGAAACTGCGTATCACCCATCTTGTACCTTAAAGATGGGAATTGATCAAATGGCTGTAGTTGATGAACAATTGAAAATTCATGGTTTAGAAAATATTAGGGTAGTTGATGCTTCTGTAATGCCTGAAATTACAAGTGGAAATTTAAATGCACCAACTTTAATGATAGCAGAAAGAGCCGCGGAATTTATTTTAAATAAATAAATTAATTTATTTCGCTTGGTATATTATGAGAACCATTTTCGCTTAGATCAATCTTATATTCTGCAATAACATTTGAAATTTCAAAAGGTCCATAAAGATGTGGAAACATATTGCCATCTGAAACTTGTTCGTAAATCAAATTTTTAAGTTTTAAAGCATCTATTTTTAATAAAGTTAGATTTTTTTTTTTAAAAAAAAATTTATTAAACGTTTCTTTTAATTGTACTTTATCTGAAAAATGTATAAATCCATCTTCCTTATCTTTTTTAGATCCTTCGTATTTTCCTTTTTTTTTGGCTTCTTCCCATTCCTCGTTTGTGCAAATTTTATAAACATACTTAAAATCCATTATTTATAAGCTTCGTCTACCTCAACTTGATAACCTTCAACTAGCCTATTTGTTTCATTAGCCATTCCAACAACTGCTATCATTTCACTAAGCATTTCATTTGTGGCACCTTTTTTTTTTGCTGCCAAGCTATGAGATTTTACACAATATTCACATCCGTTAGTAACAGAAACTGCTACATAAATTAATTCTTTTACCACTGGATCAAGAGCGCCTTTTTTCATTACTTGTTGTAATGAAGTCCAAGTTCTTTCTAAAGTTTCAGAATTATTTGCAAGACTTTTCCAAAAATTTGGGATTTCTGTAATTTGTCTTACTTTTTTTATTTCATCATATATTTCCTTAACTTTTCCTGTAGCATCTTTTTCTTCAATTTTTTTAAAGATTGGCATTTTTCCTCCTTAGTTATAAATAGATTCTATTTTTGGCATTAGGTTTAGTAATTCTTTAGTGTAGTTATGTGATGGTTTTTCAAATAACTTTTCTGTTTCAGATATTTCACAAAGTTTTCCATTTTTTAATACTGCTATTCGATCACACATTTGTCTTACCACGGGTAAATCATGACTAATGAATAAGATTGTCAGATTTAATTGCTCTTGTAAATCCTTCAATAAATTTAGTATTTGTGCCTGAATACTCACATCTAAAGCAGATGTTGGTTCATCACATACTAATAATCTTGGTTGAGTTGCAAGAGCTCTTGCAATTGATATTCTTTGTCTTTGTCCTCCAGAAAATTCATGTGGATAGCGTTCTGCAGATTGTTGGGTAAGTTCAACAGATTCTAATAAATCATAAATATAATTATCTAAATCTTTAGAGCTAATTGAGGGGTTATGAAGTTTTATAGGTTCTGAAACTATATCTTTAACTTTTAATCTTCCATTTAAAGATGAATAAGGATCCTGAAATATCATTTGAATTTGTTTTCTAAACTTCATCATTTCTTTATTGCTTTTAATTTTTGTTATGCAAACATTATCAAAATCAATATCTCCAGCACTAGGGCTGTATAAATTTACTATCATTTTTGCAATTGTTGATTTGCCGCTACCACTCTCTCCTACTAGGCCAAATGACTCTCCTTCTTTTATAGCAAATGATACATCGTCAACCGCCATGACAGAGTTTTTAGAACTTTCAGTAAAAAAATTATCGTCAAATGTTTTGCTTAAATTTTTAACTTTAACTAAATCCTGTTCGATAATTTCTTTTTTGCTCCATCTGTTTAAAATTTTAATATTTGTTTCGCCTTCATTTTTGTTTTCCTTTTCAATAATTTTAAATCTATTTATTTTTTTGTTCGTTGGGGGAACAGAGCTTATAAGTGCCTTTGTATAAATCTCTTTTGGTTTAGTTAGTATTTCTTTAGTTGGTCCAATTTCAACTAAATTTCCATTTTTCATGACTGCCACTCTGTTTGTTGTTTCAGAGATAACACCCATGTCATGAGTAATTAATATAACTGCTAAATTTCTTTCTTTGGTTAGTCTTTTAATTAAATCTAAAATTTGAGATTGTATTGAAACATCTAGTGCTGTTGTAGGCTCATCAGCTATAAGAAGTTCGGGTTCACAACAAAGAGCCAATGAAATAACAACTCTTTGTCTCATTCCACCAGAAAATTGATGTGGATAGTTATTAAATCTAGTTTCGGCATCTTTTATTCCCACTTCTTTTAATAAGTTAATAGCTCTATTTTTAGCTTCTTCTGTATTTAATTTTAAATGAGTTTGAATTGTTTCAATTAATTGTTCACCTATTGTGAGTATAGGATTTAAAGACGTTTGAGGGTCTTGAAAAATAAGACCTATTTTTTTACCTCTTAATTTAAGAATATTTTCTGGATTTTCATAAATATCAGTTCCATCTAAAATTATTGATCCACCAGATACTTTTCCAGGCTCATCTATAAGATTAATTATTGCATTACCAACTGTACTTTTTCCAGATCCAGATTCTCCTACTAGGCCAAGTATTTCGCCCTTTTCAACATTTATATTTACTTTTTTTGCCGCATAAACTGTTTCTCTCCGCATTTCATAGTTAACACTTAAATTCTTTATTTTTAAAAATGTCATTAGTTAAGTTTTGGATTAAGTGTATCTCTCATCCAGTCTCCTAAAAGATTAATTGAAAATGCCAATATAACTAAAAATATTGCTGGAAAAAATGTAATCCACCATTCACCAGAAAATAAAAAATCATTACCTAGCCTAATTAATGTGCCTAATGAAGGTGTTGTAGGGGGCACACCAACTCCTAAAAAACTTAGTGTAGCCTCAGCTATTATTGCAAGCGCGAGTCCTATTGTTCCAATTACTAATACTGGTCTCATTATATTCGGCAAAATATGCTTAAACATAATAATTATATTTGAAACACCAATAATTGTTGAAGCAGAAACATAATCTTTATTTTTTTCGACCAAAGTTGCGGCCCTTGATACTCTTGCAAACTGAGGCCACTCGGAAATTCCAATTGCAAAAATTAAAACATAAATTGCCATTTCGTCATGTAATTCTCTTGAAATAATTCCACGTGCAATTCCATCAACTAAAAGAGCCATTAAAATACTTGGTACAGTTAACTGTACATCTGTAAATCTCATAACAAACATTTCGTATTTTCCACCAAAATACCCTGCACTTAATCCCAGTCCTACTCCTAAAACTAAAGCAAATAAAACTGCAGAAAAACCTACAATTAAAGAAATTCTTGATCCATAAAGAATCGTCGCTAACATATCTCTACCTTGGCCGTCTGTTCCTAAAATAAATTTAGCAAGACCATCTTCTGTCCATGAAGGTGGTGTAAATGCATCCATTAAAGATAGTGATGAAGGATCAAATGGATTGTAAGGTGTTACAAATTCAACAAAAAAAGAACAAAAGAAAATTACAATTAATATAAAAGTAGAAACTATAGCTGTAGGCGATTTTATAAAACTAAAATAAATATCACTGTCTTTAATTCTATTAAATAATGTTAATTTTTGACTATCCACTTACTGCCTCCGCTTTAACTCTAATTCTTGGGTCAATGAAGTAATATAAAATATCAACTATAAAATTTATCATTACAAAAACAAATGCTATAAACACTAAATATGCAGACATAATTGGTATATCTACGAATTGAACAGCCTGGATAAATAAAAATCCCATACCAGGCCATTGAAAAACAGTTTCTGTAATTATTGAAAATGCAATTAAAGTACCAATGTTTATTCCTGCAATTGTAATTACAGGTATCAATCCATTTTTTAATGCGTGTTTGTAATGAATACTTTTTTCACTTATACCTCTTGCTCTTGCAAACTTTATGTAGTCTGTTTGCAATATCTCCATCATTTCTGCTCGGACAAGTCTAATGATGTAAGTCATTTGAAAAAGACTTAAAGTTACGGATGGAAGAATTATTGCTTTCAGCCCCGTGATAGTTAAAAAACCTGTGGACCAGTAACCTATGTTTACAACTTCACCTCTTCCAAAAGAAGGTAATATTCCTAAAATTACTGCAAATAGATAAATAAATAATATGCCAATTACAAATGTGGGAAGCGAGACGCCGAGTAAAGAAACGGCCAATATCGCGTCACTCAAAAAACCTTTTCGATTTATACCTGTATAAACGCCTAATAAAGTTCCAGACACTAATGCAATTAAGGCTGAAACTAAAACAAGCTCAATTGTAGCTGGCAATCTTTCAGATATTAATTCTGAAACAGGTCTTCTTAATTGATAAGATATTCCAAATTCTCCTTTTGATGCATTAACTATAAACCTTGAAAATTGTATATATATAGGATCAGTTAAACCTAAAGTTTCTCTAAGTTCTGATCTTTCTTCATCCGATGTTTCTTCGCCAACCATATTATTAATTGGATCCCCTACAAAATTAAAAAGAGAAAACGAAACAAAAGCAACAACAAGCATAACAATTGCTGATTGAAACAGACGTTTGAAAAAATACTTTATCAATTTTAGAAAAGTTTGTTTGTTTACAAGCCCTTTAGTTTGCTAAAGGGCTTGTAATTAATAAGTTTAGTTAAAGCTTGAAAAACGGAATAACGGTTCGTTATTCGGTCTTATTGGAACATTAACATCGCTTTTAGATGCCCAAGAAATCACTTGGTGGTGTAAAGGAAGATAAGAAATATCGTCTTTTACAATTTTCCAAGCTTTTGCTATAGCAGCATTTCTCTTGTCTAAATCAACTTCGCCTTCCATTACTCTTATTGCGGCGTCGACATCTGCATTACTAAAGTTAACTTTATTCCAACTTGCTCCAGACTCATATAAATAGTGGAACACATAGTGACTGTCTAAGGTAGGTACACCCCATCCTAGCATATAAAAATCACCTTGGTTGTCTTTAAGTTCTTTGAAGTGTTTACTTTTAGTTTGAGCAAATAAACTTACTTTAACTCCAATTTTTCCTAACATTCCTACAACAGCTGTACAAATAGCTTCATCGTTTACATATCTGTCATTTGGACATCTTAGTTCAACTTCAAAGCCATTCGGATAACCAGCGTCAGCTAATAGTTTTTTAGCTGCACCAACATCATAAGGCAATCTTTTATCTAGATCCTCAGTATATCCATTTACGCCTGGGAAAGTTATAATTCCCGCAGGTTCACTTAAACCTCTCATAACTTTTTTCTTAATCGCTTCTATATCAATAGCTTGATAAAGAGCTTGTCTTACGGCTAGCTTCTTAAATGGGTTATCACCAGTGTTACCTGTTCTTAGTTTGTCAGCAGCTTGGTCCATTCCAAGAAATATTGTACGCATTTGTGGAGTGCTTTCAACTTTATGACCAGCCGAAGCTGTAATACGCGCTAAGTCTTGTACAGGAGCATCTGTAACTAAATCAATTTCTCCAGATAATAAAGCCGCAACTCTAGTAGCAGCATTTTTAATTGGAAGTAAATGTATTTCAGTTACTTTTTTATCTTTCATTGATCCCCACCATTTACTATTTCTTTTGAAAACCGTTTTAGTATTAGGTTCTCTTAAAGTAATTTTAAATGGTCCAGTTCCCATAGCATTAGTAGCTGAGAAAGTTTCTTGAGATGCATCCCAATTCTGCGGAACAATCGCAAAATTATCTGCACACCATTGTTTAGACATTATAAAAATATTTGACAATTGGTTTAAAAGAATTGGATTTGGTTTACTTGTTTTAATTTGAACAGTGTAATCATCAATTGCTTTAACTCCTGAAATTGTACTAATATATTCTTTAAAATCTGATGTAGGCTGTTTTGCTCTTAATATACTAAACACAACATCTGCTGATGTCATTGCCTGTCCATTAGAAAACTTTACATCTTCTCTTAAGTAAAAGTACCAAGTATTTTCGTCAACAGTTGCCCATTTAGTTGCAAGTTGAGGTCCAATTGACATATCTAATCCTCTTGTAACTAAAGCTTCATAAATTTGTCTTGATACCTGTGTAGTAGGTCCTTCATTTTGTGCATGTGGATCTAGTGTTAAACTATCTCCTTGCATTGACCATTTGATAGTTTTTGCAAAAGTTTGTGTAGATGCAAAAACAAATAAAAATGCCAGTAAAATTCTTAGCAAATTTTTAGGTTTCATTTTCCCCTCCTAATTATTTAATTCGAAAATCTAGCTTATAAATCAAGTAAACTAAAGCTATTTATATAAGTAATTTTTTGAAATTTTCGTAAAGAATTTTTGAATAATTGTTCATGTTTGACATGTTGTTTTTAGCATCTGTGTCAAATTTCTCTAAAGCGCCTTGTCCTAATTGCTTTTCTAGAGCAGACTTATATTCTGGAACACACCCCCATTCTCCAACTGTTGTATCTTTAATTTCAATATGAAATTGAATTCCATAAGCATGTTTTTGATACTTGAATATTTGATACCTTGTTTCAGGCGATGATGCCAATAAAGTTATATCTTCTTTTTTATCTAGTTCTTGAACTTCATATGAATGCCATTGCAAAGATTTTATCTGGTCTGGAAATTGATTAAATAATAAATCTGATTTTTTATTATCAGAAAAATTAATATTTAACATGCCAATTTCTGGATTTTTTGATTTAACAACTGATCCACCAACTACTTCTCCTAATAATTGACAACCTAAACAAAAACCCAAATATGGTTTTTTTAAATCAACAACAAATTCTTTAATTTTTTTTTTTTCTTCAATTAACCAAGGATAGTCTTTTTCCATCCACGTATCCATTGGTCCACCCATGCAAAACATTGCGTCATATTTTGATAAATCTTGAGGAATTTTTTCTCCTTGATCTAACTCTATTGTTGTTAAATCAAATTTGTCCTCTATCATTAAATCTTTAATATAACCTGGATCTTCAATATTAATATGTTGAAGAATTATAATTTTCATTTTTAAGCTACAGGTTTTAAAAGTTTTAAAAATTTTTTATGAATTATTTTATTTGACGAAATAAGAACGCTTCCTGCATATTTTGCATCTTTATTATCCCAAGTCGTAGCAATTCCACCTGAAGCTTTTATAATTGGAATAAGAGGATGAATATCCCAAATTTTGTTTTGACATTGAAGAACTACATCTATTCTTCCTTCACACAAATGTGCATAACTTAATGCATCAAAGCAAGGAAATTGCATAAGTTTTAAAACTTTTGGAATTTTTTTTTGTTTGTTTAATGAAAGCCAGCCATGAAATGCACCTGAAACTTTCATATTTTTTAAAGTAGCTTTTTTATTTACACTTAGTTTTGTTTTTTTATTATTTTCAACTACATAAGCTTTATCTACTGAAGTATTATAATAATATTTTTTTAACTTAGGAAAATTAGCTAATCCAAATATTGGCTTACCTTTATAATTTAAAGAAATTAAATTACTCCAAGTTGGATTACCAATAACAAATGATCGCGTTCCATCAATTGGATCTATTATCCAAGTAAAATCACTTTTTGATTTTGTATGACCATATTCTTCTCCTATGATTTCATGATTTGGGAACTTTTTATTAATTTTTGATCTAATAAATCTTTCAAAAGCAATATCAGCAGTTGTAACGGGATCATAACCTTTGCCTTTCAACTTGTTATTAACTTTAAATTTTTTGTTTAGCTTCTTATAGTAATACTTAGTTAATTCTCTAGCTAAGTTATCTAAAAAAACAGAAAACTCTTTATTTTTTATAATTTTTTTCTCTAACATCTGGCTTGAAATACAATGTTATTTATCTTGATTAAAGACAAAATTTAAATAATCCTTAATTGTTTATGAAAATAGAAGTAGATGAAAATAAAGTATTATTTAATAATGGCTCTTCTATTCAGGAAATACACCCGTTTTGGCTAAGAGAAAGGGTTGATGGAGAAGAATATTTAGACAAAGGAACTCAACAAAGATTATTTGATCCATCTTCTATGAGCAGCGAAGTATCAATAGAAAAAGCTATAATTAATGAAGGATTTCTTAAAATTAATTTCAATGACGGTGTAAATTTAAAACTTTCTTTAGATAAAATAACTTCAGAATTTTCAAAAAAAGATACTGTAATAAAATCAATTAATAAAATTAAATGGGATTCAAGTTTAGAAAATATAAAAAATTTTAATTTTAATGAAAATTTTTATGAGTCTAAAGAAATGCATGAAATGCTGGTTTCTTTCTATGAATACGGTTTTGTAATAATAAAAAATGTACCGACCGAAAATAATTATATAGTTAACTTTGCAAATTCAATTGGTAGCGTTAGAAGAACAAACTTTGGTGAACATTTTAATGTAAGATCAAAGTCAAATCCAAATGATCTTGCTTATACTACTTTGCATTTAAGTCCGCATACTGATAATCCATATAGAAATCCAGTTCCCTGCATTCAACTATTACATTGTATTGAAAATGAAGTTAAAGGAGGTTTTTCAACACTTGTAGATGGATATACAGTAACTGAAAATCTTAAAAAAAGTGATCCAGAATTTTATAAAATTCTATCAGAAGTAAAAGTTAGATTTAAATTTACTGACAAAAGTGTGATGTTGGAAGATTGGTCTGAATTAATTCATTTAGATGATAATAAAGAATTTAAACAAGTAAGATTTAGCCCAAGATTAGATTACGTTCCAATATTAGAAAAAAATAAATTAGATTTATATTATAAAGCTAGAAAAAAATTATCTGATTTATATAACGCTGAAAAAAATAGAATAGAATTTAAGTTGGCTCCAAAAGATCTTATGTTGATGGATAATTACAGAGTTTTGCACGGAAGAACAAAATTTGATCCAGAAGAAGGAAAGAGATTTTTACAAGGTTGCTATATTGATTTCGATAGCACGGAAGGAAAATTAAGACATTTAAAAAGAAAATTTAATATCTAAACTAAACTATCAATCTTTGCTTCAGCTTCTTTTATTGATTTTTCATGATCAATTGCCATTTGATCGGCAGCAATTATTTCTATTTTTTTTATTCCAAAAAAATTCAACATGTGTATCAGCCATGGAGTTAGATAATCATCATCTCCTTGTATTTTTGTCCCTCCAGATGTTATTACTAAATATACTTGCTTATCTTCTAATAGACCTATTCTTTTGCCTGCTTCATTATATTTAAAAGTCATTTTAACTCTTGCCGCTAAATCAGCCCATGCTTTTAATGTTGCAGGTGGTCCAAAGTTATAAATTGGAACAGATATAATTATGACATCGCTTTCTTTTAATTCCATCACCAGTCTATCTGACAACTCAAACATTTTTTTGTGTTGATCAGTTTGGTTTTCTTCTGGAATTTTCATTCCTGACTCTGTTAAACCTGATATAAACAGCATTTCATTATCCAAATCTCTATAAATAAATTCATCTTCAGGTTTTTTAATTTTATTTAATAATTTTTTTGCTAATGATCTTGAAGTTGAGCCTTCTTTTCTAGCACTACAGTCAATTTGATAAATTTTCATGATTTATCCTATGTTTTGTAATACAGGGATGTATTTTAATAAATAAAATCCTAAAGTTTGAAGTTGATTGGTAATTATGAGTATACCAGTCAGTAACAATAGAGCGCCACCTGATTTTAAAATAATATTCATTTTTGATTTTAAATTCTTTGAAAAAACTAAAAATTTTTGAATTAAATACCCAGATAAAATAAAAGGTATTGCCAAACCTAAGGAGTAAAAAACTAATAAAAGAATTCCTCTATTTAAACTTTGTTCAGTTGAAGCTAAAGCTAAAATAGAACCTAGTATAGGTCCTATGCACGGTGTCCAACCAAAACCAAATGCCATTCCAACCAATATTGAACTAAAAATTCCAGATTTTTTTTCTGTATAAATTCTTTTTTCATAATTTAAAAAATTTAAATTAATGATTCCAAGAATGTGTAATGAAAAAATAATTATGATAATTCCTGAAGCTATTCTTAGTTCATAAGAATTATTTAGAATAACAGATCCTAAAAATGATGCTGTTGCTCCAAAAGATATGAAAACAAGCGAGAAGCCAAATGTAAATAATATTATAGGAAAAATATTAACACTTTTTTTTTCAATAAGTTCATTTAATGAGCTACCCGATATATAAGAAATATATCCAGGAATAAGAGGCAATACACAGGGAGATAAAAAACTTATTAATCCAGCTCCAAAAGCTATGAATAATTCTATCATTTATCCTGTATTTTTCATTGCGGCCGAAATTCCTGCAATTGAAGTCATTAACGCATCTTCAAGATATTTTTTTTCTTCTGAAATATATTTTTTTCGAGAAAGTTTGCTCATTGTTGCCGCTTGTATAATATTTAATACTTCAGAATAAATATTTCTTACAATAACCGATGTTCTAAATTCTTTTCTGGCTTTAATAATTTCTTTTGGAGTTATTCGTTTATTTAGTTTTTTTATTTCATCGAATTGAAACCTTAGTTTGTTTCCAACTTTCTTTAACTTATAATCTGCTAAATTATCTTCGTAAATTTTAGAAATCTCAGGATCTGCTTTTGATATAACCATATCTAATATATCCATTGTAGAGTTAAAGAATGGCCAATCTTTTTCCATTTTAATCAAAGTTTTTTTAAATTTTTTCGTGGAAGAATACCTTAACGCTTTTGCGCTTCCAAGCCATGATGGTAACATCAATCTAATTTGTGTCCAAGCAAATACCCAGGGTATTGCTCTTAAGCTTTGAATATTATCTACATTTTTTCTTTTTGATGGTCTTGAACCTATAGATAATTTTCCTAAAGAAACATGCGGGGTTACAGTTTTAAAATATCTAATAAAATCAGAATTTTCATTTATATTTTTTCTGTATGAGTCAGTTGAAATTTCTGACATTTTTTCAATCAAGTTTCTCCATTCTATTTTTGGGTAAGGTGGCGGAGTAAGAGTGGCCTGCATAACCGCTCCTATATAACTACAAAGATTATATTTAGCCATCGGCTCATATCCATATTTTTGTTGTATTACTTCACCTTGGTCTGTGATTCTAATTTTTCCATTTACTGAATTTGGTGGTTGAGATCTCAAAGTTGCTTGGATAGGACCTCCTCCACGACCAGCAGAACCTCCACGTCCATGAAAAAATGTAACATCAATTTTGTATTTTTTTGCTAATTTTATAATTTCTTCTTGGGCTTTATATTGATGCCAACTTGCAGACAATTTTCCAGCATCTTTACTTGAATCTGAATAACCAATCATTACTTCTTGTTTGTAATTAACTAATTTTCTATACCAATTTAATGAAAATAATTTTTTCATTATAGATTTAGCGTTTATTAAATCATCTAAAGTTTCGAAAAGCGGAACAACTCTAAGAGAATCTTTAATTTTTGCTTCCTTTTGAAGAAATTCTACAGACAAGATGTCTGATGCCGATGACGTCATAGAAATTACATAAGCA
>Ga0208749_1000037_pt1 | contig 28935 bp, 35 predicted proteins | sample Knorr_S15_td_DCM_FD_185601 | JGI IMG/M metagenome (GOLD analysis project Ga0208749, IMG submission 185601) | Marine microbial communities from Southern Atlantic Ocean transect - Knorr_S15_td_DCM_ad_63m_LV_B (SPAdes) (version 2) | ecosystem: Environmental > Aquatic > Marine > Oceanic | place... | reverse complement strand
TATATTCTTTAACTTGCTCATCACCCTTCTGATTCCTATCACCTATGCGTCTAGCATTAGGTGGAGGACATTCTACTGGGCCATCAGTCGTTGGTGTATCAGGTGCACCTGGCGATTCTGGTGTACCAAGGTCAGGTTCCTCTACATTTAATCCTTCATCACCCTCCTCTTGATCAGGGGTGACAGTTTGCCATGTCAATTCTCTAGCATCATAGTTAGGTGGCTCATAATATGGCATCCCTGCATCACATAATACTACGTTACCTTTAGGGTCATTATTTACAAGGTTCTTATTTCTAGATGGATCTCTCTTAGCATTCTCTTTGTGTACTTTGACACAACCAGGCATATTAACGATGGGAACACCTGCATTAACTACTACTGGTGGATCTATTCCATAGGTTGTTGGCACCGCCACCTCCCAAGGACGTAACTCTGCTAACTGAATATTGTTTATACTTCTTATCCCAGCATTATATGTCCAAGGTGAACGTATAAAAGGTATACCTGTACCATTTACTGTGATTCTAGGTATACCTGTATTAATCTGTGGGATGTCTGGAATCATTGTGATAGATCCATGTCATAGGGTGGTTCCCATACTGGGACAATCTCATGCTTGTTTGTATTGATCTCTTCTGCCCTCAACTTCTCTTCCAACTCCTCCACAGTCAGAGTATGTGCTACCACCTCTGATTTCTTATCATATACGTGAAAGAGTATATCGCTCATTGAATTATCCCTCTTATGTTGAATTAAAATTTGCTTTGTTACAGTCATCTCTTCACTATAGAAGATTAGACTCTGATCTCTCTGGTCTCCACTCATTTTGGTACTTGTTGTTTGTAATCCTTATTAGGGGTTGGTGTCCCTTTAACTGGGCCGCTAGTAGTCGGCCATGCGTTTACCAACTGTAAATATAATTCTTCTCTAATGATCTCACGGAGCCTAACCTCCTCAGCATTGGCTCTCTTCTCAGGTCCACCTTTGTAGTTATCTACAATGGTACCACCACCTATAGTAGCACCAGTGCCTATGACTGCTGCTGCGGTGACTCCTGTTGTGATCTTTTGTACGTCCATTAGTCTCTCCACTGATCTGTATTCCACTTAGTGCGGTATGGTTCTAGCTCAGCATCAAGGTAAGTCATAACTATGACTACTCTTCTCTTGTCTGGAGGAGGTTGCATACAATGCAATCCTTGAAACTCTACTATATCATCCTCACTAGGTGTGTAATGATGTTTCTTACCGTCATCATCAAAGCATATTGTATCACCACCAGCATCTGTTAGGTATACTAATAGATTCTTATGTGGAAACTGATGATCCACGTGGGGTTGAGTTAATATACCACCCTTCATCTGGGGGTATACTGAGTTAGCATTGATCCTATAGATGCAATGACACCTCACTCTATTCAATTCAAATATCTGGTCAACTACAATGTCCATTAAGTCCATGTAGTTTGAGTTCACTTTAGGGTATTTATTATGATCAGGTCTTGGATTGTCTGGATGGTTAGGTCCATGCAAGAATGAATGAGAATAAAACCATAGATCAGAGTATCCTTTAGTAGGATCCAAGAAGGCAGTTGCTTGGTCATTTACATGCCAAGAAAACATAGGTGAGAGTATAAGACCCTTCAGCTCTTTAAACTCTTCAGTGTCTGGTGTCTTTAATTTCTTAAACATTATTTCGGGAAAGGTATCAATCCAATATTTCCAGATAAACTTGTTGGATCTGTCAGTAGATCAAATCCTATTGTTATCCGAGGTGTATCATAGTCCTCTAGTACCTCTACATGGTGATGTAAAAGACCTGGACCAATATAAACATTACCTATTTCATTATCTATTTCAAACCCATCAAAGACTGTCTTAGTTTTATGGGGTCTTATAGATATGTATCCATGTACGGGCCAAGTATGGTTATGTCTTGTTAAAACTTTATCAGGCATGTGGTAGTTGACCCATGACTGCATCCATAATTGATCAGCACCTGTATACTCATAACAAAACCCCCTCAACTCATTGTATAGTTCATAGAACACACGAGTTGGGGAGGTTAATCCAAAGATATTATATCTGTGGTATGTCCAAGTTGTATCTTCCCCCTCTAAGAGAGGGATAGCATTATTTAATATGTTAATCATCACTCTCTGATTGTCTAGGACAACCTGAGATTTATATAATTTGTGATGCATTAGCCACCAAATGGTAGTCCAGGTAGAGCAGCAGGTGCATCAGGTGCAGCTTGAGGTGCAAGTCCTGGTACTGGTAAACTACCACCGAGAGCACCACCAAGGGCAGCACCACCGATAGATCCCAGTGCTTTCTCTTTAACTGACTCTATGATGGATTCTTGGTTAACATAAACGTAACCACTAACGCCAACAACGGCAAGAGATACAACGCCAGACGCAATAGCGATGACATTAATTACTTTTTGACACATTTTCTTTATAGTGTATAGGGTTTTTCATCTTTCTTACCAGGGTCAACAGCAATAATTTTTAGTGGTGCTTGCTCAATCCTTAAGGTTTGCACAGGTCCACCGTTACCATTACCGTTACCATTGACACCGTTTCCGTTGCCATTCATCTTCATGGTACCATCCCCCTTCTTAGAAGCAGTTTGAATCCCGAACGAAGCTAAAACTCCAGTGAACACCGAAGCTATGAAGGTTGGATCGATTTTCTGTTGTGGTACTCCTGGGATAGCGACGTAGTTTAACGTCAATATTCCACCACTCCAAACAAGTACACCAAGTCTCACAAAAGTAGATATGATTGCTGCTTGTTCGTCTTCATCTGGTAAGATCTTGTCCTTTATTGTACCAAGGAGACCTTTTTTTGTCAAGTCTTCTTCTTTTGTCTCTTTCTCGTCAGCCATACTAACTCACCTCCTGTGGTGTTTTCTTTTTACCAATATTATATTTGGACTCTAGTGTCCATTCACCTTTATCTTTAAAGGATAAAACTTTTATTTGGTTAAGAGGTGCCAAGTCGTCTGCTGATCCTACAATCTCAATCAGACCCCAGTCTGACAGTAGTTTAGCGATACGATTGCGACGTTGCACATCATTAGATGTGATGTTAGTAGGCTTACCGTCCAGTGCAAAGAGTTCTTTGAAGTGAACTATGTAGTACTTACCACGTTTATGTAGAATGTGACAAGACTGATAGAGCTTACGCTCCTTGCGAGATGCTACACCTATACGAGTCAATGTCTCTCTCACTTTGAGAAAGTCATCGGGTTCCTTAAGAGTAACTTCTAACATCATGTCTTGAGACCACGAGATCTCATCACTCATTGTCTTCCTCCAGTATCTAATTTAGATCGAATAACTTCAAGTTGCTCCTTAGACAATATTCTCATTGCTTGTCGAGCTTTCTCAGTGTTATAACCATAGTATCTTTTCACTAAGTCAAGGTCACAGTCTTTAGACTTCTTATCCCAAGGAGAAAATCTCTTAGATTTCCTAACACTATGTATAAAATACTGGTATTGGAGAACATTATCAATATGCGATGAAGCATTCATCTCATTAGCATGCATCACAGTGTCAATGAAGGAAGACAGACACTTGTTCACAACGAAAGCAGGGTATTTTTTCATTGCTCTCTCGTCTTTAGAGAGATCTCCCTGCTTTAGATTGATACTGTTAAGGTAATCCTTTAGCGGATACTCATGCATAGATTGCTTCCAATGGTGACTTGTTAATGTCGTAGTTACATACTAGCAGTTCTTTCTTCTGCTTGTTGTCTGGCCTATGCTTCATGCCATAGGTAATTTGAAACTCTTCTTGGTGGAAGTTTTTGTATGCATCCTTGAGTTCCTGATCTACATTATACGTCACAAACCAATCATGTGTACACCGTTCACACTCTGCAATAAATTCCTCATGCTTGAAACTCTTATGCAACTCAGCATTACTACCATAGAGGTAGGTGCCTATCTTATATGGTGGATCCAAGAATAGGAATACATCTGTACCAGGTGCCTTCATAACGTCGGAATAATCTAGGTTAGTTATCCTCCAAGATTGAATGATACCTGAGATCTCTTTAAGATATGTCGCACCACGAGTAGTAAAGTTTTGTCTAGATGCTGTGGCACTGAAGGAACTATTCTCTGTCAGTCCTGAGTAGGAACACTTGTTAAGTATCCAGAATAATACTGCTCTTTGGAAGTCATCTTCTTCTTTCTTTATCTTATCCTTTGACTCTTTAAATAATTCTTTGGCCTTGTCCTCGGTGCTATGATCTTCCTTGGTCTTAACTAGCGTGTCAGACAATTCATCTCCTCTCTTCTGGAGTTGTACCCAGAAATTATAGAGATAAGTATACTTGTCATTAATCCACACAGGGATGTCAGGATACCTCTGACTAAACAACAGTGCCACACTACCACCACCTACAAAAGGTTCACGATACTCCTTACACTGAGGGAATCTTGGGATAAAATCCTTTGCTACCCTTGATTTACCACCTGGATAACGGAGTGGTGTCTTTCTAAACTTTTTCATAATAATTTTACCTCTAATTGTGGCATGTCCCATGGACCGACATTGACTTTACCGACTGGAAATGCATTGAAACTCATAGTCCATCGATCAAAGTTGTCAAGTTGTCTGTCTGAGTAGTGTCTCAACCACGCAGGGAATATGATTAATTTGCCTGGCTCTGGAGTGATGGTCTCATTGATACCCCACTCATTTACCATAGCACTGTGTTGGAATACATCTAGTGTATCATATACTCTAGGTGTAACAGGGTCTTCAAAGGCTGTTGGTGCACCCTCTGTAAGATAGTATACAGCACTCACATATGACATAGGGTGTCTATGTAAGGGATGTCCCACACCAGACCCTGCTGGTGCATGATTAAACCATGATAGAGATATCTCTAATCCATCACAGTATAACTGATACTCATTATAGTATTCCTCTAAGCATGCATAAAACCAACCATGTAATTTCTTAACATGTTCGTTGTCACACTTATGCAAATCAGGTCTACTAGTCAACACACCCTCTGGAAGATTAGAAGGTTGCTGAGGATAAGTCTTAAAGAATTCTATAAGCTTATCATTCAAATCATCCTCAGGTTTATGGTACTCCCTGATTTTAATTGGGAATAGATGTCTTTCTATGCCTGGATATGCCGTCATGAGTAATCACTTAAATTTAATGGACCTAAATCTGCCCATCCTTCAACCTGTACCTTTGCCATTGCTTGATCCCAACCACCGAAATTAAGTGCTCCACTAGGGAATGTATTAAATGCGATAGAGAATCTATTACATAGGTCAAAGTTAGGGTCAGTTGAATGAATCATATAACTAGGGAATACAAATAACCCACCTGCTTTTGGATGGATATATTGTGTTGCATCAGTTATAGGACCACCATCAACATGAAACTGTGCCCACTCCCTTTGTGATAATGGATCAACAAATATAGTGGGTGCACCTTCAGTGAGATAATATATCCCACTCAACCATGACATAGGATGTCTATGAGGTGTGTGGTGATGACCAGTCTCAGCATCAGATCTATTGACCCAAGATTTATTAACTACTATTCTATCACAATTCCAGCCATTGTCCACATGCAAAGAATCTACGCACCTCTGAAACCATTCATGGAGGTCGTAGAAATCTGGATTCTTATGTATGTCTAGACTGGTGCCAACCCCACCGTCACCATTATAACATCGGTATTCTAGTTGGTTTACCTTCTCTAAGGTGCTCTCAGTCAAATCCTTAGGTGCTTTGAATGAGAAGCACCTGATAGGAAACATATTCACAGTAGAGTATTTCTGTCTCATTTCATAGGTTGAATTATAATACGATTATTCTCGTAGTCTGCTTTAAATTCTAGGTGTATATCTTCTGGCCACATCAATTCCTCATACAGAGCATTGAGTCTATCCATATCTTCCCATAGATCATTAACTCTAGACTCATCCATTAGGTGTACTCGCATCGCATCATTAACTCTGTCATAAAAGCAACCATATTTATCTCTTGATCGACAACAAACGAGGACTTATATTGATACTCTGAGATGATCAAAACTGCCTCTGGTATTGACTTGGAGTCAAAATAATTATATAGGTTGTCATACACCTTCCTCATTATATCCTGAGGTTCACTGTCCATATTCTGTGTTACCCACTTCTTCATGTTGGTAAACTCTTTCTTCCTAAGATAACCAACCAACTTCTCAATACTAAACTCATTACCTGAGGATAATATACCTGTATCAATCTTTCCACAAGAAGAATACCTCTGCAATTCGTTAAGAGTCCTACGAAAGTCAGGGAAGTACTTCATTACTACTTCTGCTACGACCTTCTCTTCATACTTAACCATCTCCATCTCAAGGATTACCTTAACCCTATTGAAAAATGCTTCTGCTAACTGCTTCTTATTAACCTTACCATTGAAATCTACTACGGAGCATCGTGAGTGGAGTGGTGCAATAATTTTATTTTTATAATTACAGGTGAAGATGAACCTGCAGTTCCCTTGAAACTCTTCAATCGCTGCCCTGAGGAGAAGTTGGACATCAGCAGTAGTATTGTCTGCTTCATCAACAATGATAACCTTGTGACGAGACTGAGATGTAAGAGAAACAGTACTAGCAAAGGTCTTTGCCTGATTGCGTACAGTGTCCAGGAATCTACCCTCATCAGACCCATTAATGACATAAGAATCAACCCCCAACTCATCACACAGTGCCTTAGCAACTGTGGTTTTACCTACACCCGCAGAGCCAGAGAGCAAGAGGTTTGGTATTTCCCCTTGCTCTAAGAATCCCTGAAATATAGCTTTGGTATCCTCAGGTAAGATACATTCTTCAATAGTATGTGGTCGATACTTTTCAACCCATAGAAACATTAGTTAGGCTCCAAAGCAATGAAGTAATTCAAATCATTATGTGATAATGATGTGAAGTTAGCAATGTTCTTCTTGCTAAGTGCAATGTGATACGATGCATCAACCAACTTAAGATTCTCTACCTTAAAGCAGTAACAGAAATCAGGGTTAGCACCACCACCTCTCTCCTTACCTAAAGGATCTTGGAAGATAACCTTCTTCAATGGTAATGAGAATACATTAGAAGTAGTATTCTTCTTATCCTTAACACATATACTATACTCACCTCTAAACCCATTAACACACAAGTCCTCTACACCATACACCTTCGCTGCCTGTAGTAGTTGAGTAAGATCTGCCTGAGGTAGATCAAACATGACTTCAATCTCAGGTATGTCAGGATTAAAATCAGGTGGGGTTACAATAACACTAGGGTCACTGTAGTAGAAGGTTGTCTTACCCTTAGTAGTCTCATCATATATGATGACCTTCTTATCATCAGGGAAGAATAACCAAGGATCCTTAAACAGAGACAGTGCTCCTAAGAATAATGGTAGATCATAGATCGCCATCTGCTCAGGGATAAACTCTTTTATCTGAGACTGAGCGATGATATTCTTATTAACCGACATAGTTTCAATAAACTTGCCTGGTCTGATAAGGATACTTTTGTTGATAGTACTGAAGTTACGCAGTGTATCAACTGAATACTTAGATAATTGTAGATTCGTCTTCCAATCTTTTGGTTCAGTCATAGTCTATAAATTCTGCTGGTGTTGGGGGTGGGACTTCTTTATCATCAGGATACGACGTGCCTGAGAAATAGTATAATAGTATAGCATAGTGAATGATTTTTAGCACGTCACTCTTATGCTGACTCTTTTTCTTGTAGCGAGATGCATACTTGATGATATTAGATTGACAGAAGTGCTCTGCTGATCCTATCGCCTCAAGGAGGTCTAGAGTCTGGACCCCCTTCTCTTCGTTAGAGTAGTGAGATCGGTAGGTGCTGGAGATATAATCCTGCACCACCTTGATCGTATCGTCTTCTCTGTATTTCATACAGTCAGTATATCAGTTGGCTAGAATGTTGTCAAGGTTCTCGATGTCAACCTCATTATCAATCTTATCATACAATTCTAAGAATGACTGCTTTGTTTCGTCATCGAAACGATTCAAGCATACCTTGATCGCTTTTACCCTATCACTAAAGATAGCATAAGCACGAATAATATGCACCAATCTACGTGTTGAGATGACTTCATCCACTCCACCATCGTTAAATGTCTTGCGGATAATCTCGGCCCATGTAGTAAGGTTAGCAATGTACTTATCATCACAGCAGTCTAATTCTTTACAATAGTTATTGAGCATCTTGATTTCTGTCTTGGCATTCGGATATTCTTGCTCAAATGTTAGTGGAAAACGCTCCAAAAATGCCTCATTTAGGACGTTTGTGCCGATGAATCTACCATCTTCACTACCTTTACCCTTAGTATTAGCAGTTGCTACAACTGTGAATCCCTCAGCAGGTACTACTTGCTTACCAATTTTCTTGAGGTATACACCCTTTCCTTCAAGAATGGATTGTAAACAGAGGATCTTGTTAGAGGCGAGGTCAATTTCATCGAGTAATAGGACTGCTCCACGTTGTAAGGCTTCAATGACAGGTCCATTATGCCAAACAGTTGACCCATTAACAAGACGGAAACCGCCAATAAGATCATCCTCATCAGTTTCAATAGTAATGTTTACACGGATTAGATCCCTCTTTGCCTGAGCACATGCTTGCTCTACACCAAAGGTCTTACCGTTACCTGATAGACCAGTGATGAATATAGGGTAGAAGATCTTAGATGTGATTACCTTCTTTAGGTCATTGAAGTTACCGAATGGTACGAAGTGATTATCCTTAGCAGGTTTTAGATCCTTAGCTTCAAGATAGGCAGGGTCAAATGAATCTACAATCTGACTCTGTGTCTGAGTGTAAGATTTCTCTAGTGCTTTCTTAGTTTCTGCCACAGTCAAATCCCAGACTCCTCTTTTAACTTTAAATTCATTTAAGTATTTTGATACTGTTTGGTATGCAAGACCGAAGTGGTCACATGCATTTTGTAATTCAGGGGTCTTTACGTTTACTCCGTATTCTCCTACAAGGTAGTCTCTGATATCTTCAGAAGTAACGTTTAATTTAACAGGCATTGGATCTTTGTTTGTTTATATAATTATTATAACCCTAAATCATACGGTTGTGTAGGTAACCAGGACGGTTTGTTATCTGGCACACGCTTGTAATCATCTAGCACCCATGCCTTACTTGATACGTACATTTGATACGCAGTGGTAGTATCGATATCCTCACGGTACTTTAGAGCATCAGGCATTGCCCTAACAAATGGAGTGTGATGCTCTGGACATCCGTTATCCATTTGTGTAAGTGCTGCCAGTCTTATACTTCTCTCACATGCATGTTTCTTACCATATCTGGAAGTGTATTCATTACACAATGATATACCATGCTGAAATAACCACTGTAAATTATCAGGACTTTCTGCTGCCCACTTAGTACATGGGTGATTTCTGAATGCACCCTTAGTAGTATTGTATGGTTTGTTATCTGCCTTCAATACAGGTCCAACATTCCAATGCCACCTAGAAAAGACCAACGCTATCATCTGCGTGGTCTCAACAGGCATCTTAACAATGTATTTGTCTGGTAGAGAGAATGCTGCTAGTGCAGGATCCTCATCTACTACGAATATATTCATGCTATTTGATCAATGAAAGAGGATAAGATCTTCTTATTGTTTGACTTACCCTTAAGAGACTTAGTGAATGCTCTCTTAATGTCTGCCTTTGAATCTGACTTAGGCTCAAACTCAGTGTCAATATTTAGATGCTTAGATGATAAAAAGAAGAGCTCTTGATACCCATCTATAGGTGCAGAGCAAGACTTATTCTTAGTCCATGCTTTCTTTGCATCTTTAATCTGTCTCTCAGTTAACTCTTGTGCATAATCAACATGCCTATTAACATCACGATTAGATGCAATACGGAATCCTAAGAAGTTACATGAAGGATAGCGTCCCTTTAGATACTGTAGGATCTGTTTGGTAACTGAGTGCTGAGGTCTCATAGAATCAAACTTATATGTCCTACCATTTCTTCTATCTCTGAAGCAAGTATTGTAACGAAGACCAGTCCTATGGATCTTATCTTCACCTCTCCACTCACTCTCCATCCACATACCAGAGTGTTGTGCATCACCATCAGTTAGGATAACACAGTGTGTCTTCTCAACTCCACTCTTCTTTTGAAAGTCAGGTATAAGACTTTGTAAACAAACAAGTGCTTCATTAAGTGGTGTGCCACCAAGATTCAAGTGATTTGGGATAGCATTAGGGATCTCATGTCTTCTCTCTTCACAGTGATAGTAACTCAATCTATTACCATGACCATAACGAGACTCATACATGTATGTTACTCGGAATAATTCCTTAGCATACAAATCAAATGTTGCATTGTTAAGTTTACTGCTAAGGAAGTTGAGTAAAGAGAATTCCCAAGGCACATGGAAGGTATTAACACGACCAGTCCACTCTTGCCTATCCTTAGCATCGGGAGCAATGTAATGTCCATCCTGAATAAAAGCATACACTTCAAATGGGATGCCTGATTTACGACAGAAGAAGCATAGTGAGAGCAATTGCTTGTATGTGTCATGGATAACGTCTGCCATTGATCCAGACCAGTCTAATAGGAAGACTAATCCATGATTCTTACCATCAGGTTTAACTGTTATCTTCTTAAAGATGTCCTCATTCCACTTATATGTGTGGAGTTTTGCCATATCTAGACTACCAGTGCGAGCTACTTGCTCTCTAGCATATGCAGCAGCAGACTTCTTCATCTCAAATTCTTTAGAGAGATAGTTTACTTCCTGACTTGCCTTACGTTTGAATATTCTATACTCAGAATCGCATCTTTCCCAGTTTAACTCTTGATAGTAAGCATACTCCTTATCAGTATACTGCTCTGCACCCCAAAACTCAGCAGTCAAATCATGTATCTTCTTAGGACTTACTATATGGTGAGAAAGATCCACGTTATCAATCTCAACGTAATGCGTCTGGTCTCCCTGATAGTCTGATGCAAGTTTCTTGAGATTATCTGAGAGGGACTGATCTGTCTGAGCCTCAAGGTCACCTGCCTCAATGCCACCTTGCTTAATTGCTTCGCCTTCGGTTGAATCTGCCTCTGATTCAGTCTCCTCAGGTTGCGAATCAGGTTTGCCATCTGCCTCTCCGTCTTCACCTTCAGGTGCCTCTCCAGTGGAGTTGCCTGTAGATCCATCGATATTATCGTTTGCCTGACTCTCTTCCCCAGATAGAGACTCCAGTTTCTCCTTCTCTTTTTGACCTTTTTCATACTCATAAATTGCTCTTGCACACTCCAATGCTTGCTCGAATGTTTCTGCTGCCCCTACAGCGTCTCTGAAGGGTGCCTCAGCGTCATTAAATGGGATCATTTCATAGGATCCAATCTTATAATGAAGGTTGATTCTGTCAATCAGATTCATTTCCTCCACATCTATGTTTTGGATACGGAAAAAGTCACCTGCATTTAGTTGTTGATACCCTTGGAAGAAATCCTTAGCAAGACCAGGAAACTTACGCTTCATTAGTTTCTCGATCCTTGCATCCTCAGTCACATTTACATAAGACTTAGGACAGTTTAGAGTTTTCCACTCTTCATTTGGTGTGAAGAGTGCGTGACCAACCTCATGTCCTACTAATAGGTTATATACTCTCTCTGTTGTGTCCCATATAGGTAAGACCAAGACTCTCTTGTCAACATCAAAGGAAGCAGTCTCTACAACCTTATGTTCTACTATGAGATTCTCTGTTGCTAGTAGTTTGGCGAGTGTGCCTTTGATGTCCTGTGTCTGCATTGATCTTTCCGTGTATATTAATAGTATAATAGGAAACCCTCCGCTTGGGAGGGTTGAGTAGACACTTCTTCAAGTGTCTGCGTCTCTCTCGTGCAGACCGCAGTGCTTGCGGCTTGAGATGACGTTTGGCAGCCTTCTTACTATGATGCTGCCAGTTTGGAAAAATCATTTGCCTTCTCAAACTTAAGGGTTTTCTCAAATTTATCAAGAAGTAGCTCTCCTTTGTGAGAAATGACAAATAAATTAACATTCTCACCCAATCCCCTTAGAATCTTCAGTAATTCATCTGTACTAGAGTCATCCAGTGAAGAGTCAAAGACCTCATCCAGTATAAGAAGGTTGGTAGCAGCAGAATTCTTGAGTTTTGCTATCTCTCTCCATGTAAAGAGGAGTGCTAGGTCAATCTTCTGCTTCTCACCCTCTGAGAATGAGGCATAGGAGAATTCATCTCTGAATCTACTCTTAATTACTTCATTGAACTCATCGTCAAGGGTAAAGTTAACGAAGAAGTCCATAGACTGTAGATATTTATTGATCTTCTGGTTGATTATAGGTATGAATTTACTGATGATCTTGCTTTTAATACCAGAGTCTTTCAATAAGGTACCAACCAGAGTCAAATTGTCATAATTCTTATTTTCTTCAGCACAGTCACTTTCAGTGGCCGAAAGTAAGGACTGATACTTATCTAACTGGTCTCTCTCAAGATCAATATCAGGTGCCTCTTGGTTAACTTCCGTCATTAATTTCTTTAACTCACTCTGGAGAGCACTAATCCTTGCATTTGCCTTGTTTATACCCTGTGCATGTCCCTGTAACTCCTTAATCTGTTTGTTTCCTCTATTAAGTGAGTCAGTTATAACATTTAAACCTTCTAAAAATCTCTTCTGTCTCCCTTGTGCTCCATCAATCAACTCAGTCTTGTCCATTAACACCTGATTACAGGTAGGACAGTTATCATTCTCCCAATAAAACTTCAGATCCTTGTCAGCCTTCTCTAAGTTGTGAGTTATCTTGACCCTCATCTCCTTCATCTCATCATACTTTGCTTGTATGTCTTGCATTCGATCAATCTTCTTAGTCAACTCAGTGATCTCATCCTGACTAGCACCAACCTCTGTATGAATCTCTTCCATTCGTGCTTCCATCTTACCTTTATGCTCACTACTGAGTCTCTCTAAGGTAGTGATCGATCTTTCTTGCATTTCAACCTGTTGGGAAGCAAGTTTCAACTCGTGCTCACAGTTCTTTATGATCTCTCTTGCATCTTTTAATCTATCTTTCAATAGATTATTCATTCGAGAGAAGATCTGGATGTCCAATAGATCTTCGATAACTTCTCTCCTGACAGGAGCATTGAGTTGCATGAATGGGACAAAAGTGGATGATCCGAGGATGACGACTTGTGTAAAGGACTTGTAGTTAAACTTGAGGATTGATTGCTCCAAGTATTTTTGGGTGTCCTTGCTTGCTGCCTCTTGATCCAAGAGCGTACCGTTTCTATAAATCTCAAATACATTTGGTTTAGCTCCTCTAATAATTTTGTAATTAATACTACCGATAGAGAATTCAATCTCTACTACAGTGTCCCTTTCATTTATACTATTAACCAACTGTAGTTTACTAATCTTCCTGAATGGTTTGTTGAACAATACAAAGCACAGAGCGTCCAGCATCGTGGACTTCCCTGCACCGTTGGCACCTATCACTAAGTGTGATTGAGCATCAGTTATGTTCACCTCAGTGAAAGAGTTTCCAGTAGATAGGAAATTCTTCCAACGAATCTTATCAAATACAATCATTTAGGGTCGTCTTGTGGGGGAGGAATTACGAATTCATCTGGTCCTATGAAAGAAAATGCATAGCCATGCATAGTACAATTCTCTTTGACCTGATCTTCTTCGATCTCCTGTACAGTTAGCTTCCGAGGATAGTCATCTGCCAACAGCATATCATAATAACGTGTCGCATCATCTTTGTCAACAAAGATCTGGACCACTCGCTCAGTATGATTATCATCTCTTACAGCATATACACCACCTGTCTTCTTGTCAAGCAGCACAAACATTAGACTTCAACTGCCTCCATGTATAAGGACTTGAGTATTGGAAATATATCATCTTTATTATCAAAGTCTGAAACACAGTGCTCAAGTATTGTCAATGTGTCTTCAACCTCAACGTCAGTCTCTACTGAATCCAAGTCATATGTTACATCTTCGATGATCTTAAGATCTGCTAGGTCAACTGCCTGTAATCTTCTGACCACCTGATCAAATTTGACTTGATCATTCTTCTCCTCGACGATAAGTTTAACATAAGTGCCTTCTAATTTCTTAAGAGACATCGGTGTCAGATTGATATCATCTTTATAAAATATTTTATTAAAAGTATGGTATGGATTCTTATGAAATTTTAACTTTCTTGTAGAAGTATTTAGTGTATGAAACCCACGATCATGACCGTAATCATTCCAGTATAACTGACAAGGATTACCTAGGTAATGGATGTTAGATTTGTGACTTCTGCAATGGAAATGTCCTGAGCATACCATTTTAAACTTAGACAGTGCTGTAGGATCATCACCATGTTTCATAGTGACACCTGGAATTGGATCAAAACCATTCAATTCAAAGTGACCCATGCAATAGTCAGCATCTGTATCGTTTATTGCTTCAAAACATGCTTCCCTATTCTCTTCACAGATCCAAGGGACAAGCATCATCTTTACCCCACCTATAATCCTCTCACCTGGACAATAAATGATCTCAATATTATCAAACTCCCCAAGGAGAAGCTCAGGAGAATTAACACGGAGAGTATTCTTGAAATAGATGTCATGATTACCTAACAACATGGTCATTTTTACACCCCTGTCTTGCAGAGGTCTGAACCACATGTCCTTTGCTGCTTCTAGAGATGAGAAGTTAACTCCCTTTCTCCTATCAAAGGTGTCTCCAAGATTTAATATCTCAGTGATACCTTCCTTATCGATAAGGGGTAAGACTGTCTCTGTATAAAATTTTCTATATCTATCAACATAATGTTGGTTGTCATTACGGACCCCAAAGTGTTGGTCTGTAATTATGAGGACTTTGCTCATCAGTTCCTCATACTTGTCTCAATTCTACCCTTAATGCTATTCATTTCAGAGTGATCATCATTATTATCTGAGTGGAATACTTGCTCATACCCACTCTTTTCTATTAACTTATCACGTATGTCCATCTGACGCTTCTCTTTTGCTATCCTTCTTAAGAAAGCGTAATATATTATCTGCGTGAAGTATGCAAATGGATTCTTACTCTTCTCTGGATTAAAATTATCGATATACTGGACACAGTTCTCTACCCCATCGGATATCATGTCCTCCTTAAACATATAGTTAATAAAGTTTGGTCTATATGATAAGTGTGTTGCTATTTTTAAAAAGCATTCAGCAAGATAATGAGTGATGCGAGGTTTCTCTTCATCATTTCTCTTCGCAGCCTCAACCGCAAGTCGATAATTCGTTATCTCTTGTAAAAACTTTTTGTTATCAACGTAGTGTTGCTTCTGCTTACGAGCCATTTTAGATGCCATATAATTATCTCACCTGTATACATTGTATAGGTTAATCCAAATACTGTCAAGAGTTAGTGCGTTTCCAGAAGTCCTCCAACTTACTTCTAAAGTCAGATACCTTACCAACCAATCCCATATTAGGATTCATTTTAACTTCAACATCTGTTTTAGATGTCTTACACTCTTTACGCACCCACATTTTATACATCAGGATACTATCCATAGACATAGGTGCCACAGTAATAATGTCATCTTCATTGACCATATAGAAATCTTCATCAGCAAACATCATCCATTTAAGTAGACCAACAGCCATACCCATCTGCCCATCCTTCTCTACTTGATGCATGTTAGGAGTAGCAGGTTCCTGTATATAAAATACAGTCTTATCTGGATTGTCGTCTTCTTGTGTAGCAATCATACTACCTAATAGAGTGTCACCAGTTTTTAACTTGATGACTCCATAGAATTCTTGCTCGTGTCTGATGTATTGGATAGTCATTTCTTAAAATTGACCTTGGTTATATCATAATCAAAGCACTCTTCATCATATATTTTCATCCTTTCTACGAGATGTCGAAGAGTATAATTATATTGAGAGTCTTTAGAGCAGTCATCAGCAATGTCATACAATACTGCTTGTGCTTTATTTTCTCCCTTCCTCAGAACCCGTCCAATGGACTGTAAATTTCTCACCCTAGACTTACTAGGGGATGCAAAGATAACATTGTGGAGATTACGAATATTGATACCAGTTGAGAAGGTTCCGTATGATGCTAATATTATAGCATCCTTTTGAGTTTCGCATATCTTACGAGCCTCTTCCCTTTCTACAGCATCAACCCCTCCATGTATAAAGAAAATCTTACGATCTTTCTCTACTTTACTATTTAGTATTTCCCATATAGGTTCTCCGTGCTTCTCTATGTAATTGTAGAGTATCAGGGTGTTTCCCTTTAGATCTAGTGCTAGATTAGTGATGAAGTTACTACGCTTGGTGTGCATGCATAAGTAATCCATCTCCTGTTGATAGAAATCAAAGGGCACCCAACCATGTTTAAGTAGTAATATCCGCACCTTAAGAGGAGTAAGGTGACCCTGTTTCATTAACTCTACTGTATTAGTAACCTTATCACATCTACCAAACAATCCTTCTAGTACCAGTTGGTGTGCTTCCATACCATCCAGAGTACCAGTCAGTCCTACCTTATACTTCGCATCATAGCACTTCGTAAGGATACCCACGAGTGATTTAGCTTTATAAAGGTGTGCTTCATCCCCGATAACGACATCAAAACGTTCAAAAAACTTATTGGATTCCTTATAGATAGACTGCCAAGTTGATATAACGACTTTATTATCGACATACTTTTCTTCTCCTGCACTAATCTTATGAACTTCCCTGACATCCCAACCATAATCTATAAAATCCTTATACAATTGTTCTACAAGAGAGACAGTAGGGACAATAATTAATATCTCTCTGTCTTTTAGCAGGTGCCAACGCACCAATGCATATATTATTAGCGATTTTCCCGAGCCCGTGGGGGATAATAAAAGCTTGCGACGAAATTTAATCGCAGTGTAAATTCCTTTAAGCTGGTAATCTCTGACTTTAAAGGGGAGCCTAAGAGAACGAATAAAAGCCGCTGTGCCTTCAGGTGTGACATACTCTTCAGTATCGTTTGGCCTACCATAGTATTTATCTTCTAAGACCTCATATTCATACCCCTTCTCCTCTAGGTAGTCAGTAAGGTAATCATATAGTCCACAATATATCTCACCCGTACCAGGTGAATATAATCTTATCTTTCCATCCCAGTATCTTCGTTTGACTGCTGGCATAAACTGTGCACCAGGTACTTCAAACTGAAAATGCTCACTTAATTCTTTATGAAGATGAGGTTCTGCCTCCACCTTCAGGAAGATCTCGTTCTTCTTTATGATGGTGGTCATCGAATCCCATAATACTTTACAATTTCGATAGTGTTCTTAATGTCAAACCCTCTATTGTGGATCTGCTTAAGTATCCTATCAATAGAATTTATACAAGTTTCAAGGTAGTCTTTTTTCTGCTTGGCACGGCATACATCCTCATCACTATCGATGAACATATCAAGATCACCCTTTAGTACCTTAAGATCAAAGGGTTTCTCTGCGTAGACAGAGGCAGGTGCTTTCCCATTGTAATATAACCACTTCTCTTTATACAACTGCTTATACTTTTTCTCCGCATCGGAGAGCATAAGTTTAAATTCATTATATAATTGCAAATACTTTGCATGTAGTTTGGGAGTTTCCATACTATCGTTGGCAAGCAACTCAGGTAAGTCCCTGTGATCAAAGAATTTCTCTGCATCCTTTGCCCACATCTCCTCAATCTTTTCTAAATTCATAGATAATCACCACAATCATTAACTGTTACATCACACCCATAATGTCCACCAAATTCTCCTTGAGGAAATGTATTGAATGCAATGGTAAACCTATCCACATCATAGTTTGAATCCGATCCGTGGATAACATAACTAGGAAACACTATCAAACCACCTACACCTAGGTGAGTAAACAGTTTACAATCCTTATCAGGGTATCCATCAAGATGAAATTGACCCCAGTCTCTATCCTTTACAGGATCTAGAAATACAGTGGGTGCTCCTTTAGTAAGATAGAATACACCACTAAGATATGACATAGGATGACGATGATATCCATGACTATCTCCTGTGTTAGCATCAGATCTATTAGCCCAAGACTTATTAACTACTAATCTATCAGTGTGCCACCTCTCATTCTTATGAATGGAATCAATACAGTCTTGAAACCACTTATGAATAGGAAGAAACTCCTTTCTATTCTGTATAGCACCACTTGTTCCGACACCATCAGGTTCATTCCGTTTGGTGAATTGTAATTTTTTTACTTCCGCTAGTGTAGTAGAAGTTAATTCTTTTGAAGCACGAAACTTAAAGAATCTCACAGGGAACGCAGGATGTTCCTCATAACTAACTGTCATTTAATCTATTTGTGTATTACGCTTCGATTCTTCCCTCTTACGGATCTGATATGCAAGGTATCTGAATGACACAGTTGCCATAGCATACTCAGTACCATCTACTGTAGCATTAAACTCTAAAGCATTCAACCCTATGGGTATCAAGTCTTCAAACACCACGTCAAAATTGTGTTGGAAGTTACTATTAAGTACCATCAAGGTAGCATCAGCATACAGATCCTTGTTACCAAACAACTGCTCCATCTTAATAACAAAATCTCTTCTCTCAGTAGTACTATCAGGAGTACCTAGTGCACGGATCCAGTTGTGTAGTATCAAATAGTTTTCTAGGTTTTCATCTACCAAGAATGATAGTGTCAAAGGATCATATTCTATGAATCCTTCCAATGGTAGTGATCTAAATGGTGTGGACTGCTGCTGAATACTTAGATTCATGCTAGGTATGTTAGCAGTCTGACAGAAGTATGAGATCTTAGGATATTTTGCAAGAGCAAACTTGAATCCTATCGGAGACAGGAAGTTTCTATTCTCTATTTGTTTTTTCCAGGTAGTCATGTCATCCTTTCCCAGATACCTCTGGCATGATTGTTATGCTCAACTAATTTCTGAGCCCAAATCCTATCTTCTAGACTAACTTCCCTATCAAGACGAGTCTTGCAGGCTATAACAGACAGTCTGAGTCTATAGTCCTTGCTTAACATATTTATATCCTCGGTATATATGCCTTATACTTCTCAACCTGTGGTATTACATCATGCTCTACTTTCTCTACAATCTGATCTACTATACTGACATCAATGTCCATGAATGGTGGGATGATACCCAGTATACGGAGTAGTCCATCTAGGAATAATGCGAGACATGTGAACCCAAGGATCATACTGATGATGGTTGCCTCTCTATTATGTTTACGCATCGATGCTTCATCAATAGCACGTGCTTCTGCTACAGCAGCAGCAATCATTGCATCAACTTCTTCTTTGGTATAACATAATGATTTGATTTTTTCTTCTGTCATGTCCCATATTATAGCATTACATATAATATTCGTCTAGTACGTCCAGTGTTCTATTTAGATACTCGTCTGCACCTTTGCACTCCCACTCACCCTTCTCTCCTATCTCACACTTGTAGTGTAACTCTCTTTTAAGTTGCATGAGTTTGGAGGTCATAGCAACTTTGTCTAGTCTGCCGTTCATGGCTATACCTATTCTGCACTAATATTTAGGTATGTACATAAAAAAAGAGACCCCGAAGGGTCTCTCTTGTGTGTATATCGATATGATATTACATTAGGTTTGTAACCTTAACACGTCTGTAGTAGCGGTTAGCATTAGCTGTTAGAGCACCTACACCTTGTGTAAGACCTTCAGCAAATGGATTAGCAACCATACCATAACGAGTCTTAAACCCGATTTTTGGTTGGAAGGTGTCCTGACCTACGGCTCTGACCATTTGTAGAGGCACGTAAGGACAGTAGAATAATCCTGCGTCGTATGCAGATGATCCTTTGTATCCAGAAACATAGAAGTGATTGTCACTTACGTTTGCTGAGTAAGGGTCAACATAGACCTTGATTCTTCCGTTAAGAGTACCAACTAGAGTAGATGAGTTGTCATCAACATTTCCTAGTCCACCTACAGCACCGTTGATGCCTGATGAATAGTCAAGGACTCCAGCCATTGAGAGAGCAGATGCTACATCAGCAGAGCAGATGAGAATGTTGCCCTTCCCACGACGAGTTTCATGCCCGATGGCATTCATATCTCTTTCGATCTGGAAAAGTAATCCTTTGAATTTCTCAACTGACCATCTACCATTACTATCAACGTCAAGGTCGAAAGTACCAGCAGTAGCTGTATTGTTTTGAGCACCAGGTCTAGCGATCTTGTAAACAGTTCTAACAACTTCCCTGTTGATTTCAGCAAGGACTTCTGTTGATAGGATGTTTGCAAGCTCAGACTCAGCGTCCAATCCATGCACAGCCTTAAGGTCTTGAGCAAGCTCTAAACTGTACTCAGCTTTCAAAGCACGTGACTTAGCAGTAACAGTAACCTTCTCAATCGAGAATCCCATCTCGTTGAAGTGGTTGTTAGCTGCGTCGCCTAATGCTTCAGACTGAGCAGTAGTCATACCTTGACCACCGATGGTATAGTTACCAGCAGCGTCTGCAAGTAGACCTGGGTTAGATCCTGTCTGAGTGTTAGATGCTAAACCATTAGCACTGTTTTCAGATGAATGCTCTGTATCAACTTCGTTGAAGAATGTTTCAACTGCACTGTTGTTGATGTCTCTGTTTGTACCCTTCGTGGATCTCATCGCAAAGATAAGTCCAGTAGGACCTGTCATTGGTTGAACTCCGCATATGTCATAAGCAATTAGCTTAGGCATACTACGACGGATAAGTGAAATAAGAACTGGGTCGAAACCTGCAACAGGACCTGTAGCGGTGCTACCTCCTGAGTAACCAGTACCACCAAGTGAGTTGGTAGGTGCTGCTTCAGTTACGAGACCACGCTCTTCTTTCAAAAACTTTTCTTGGTTTTCCAAGAGGACGCTGGTAACCGCTTTTCTGTAGGTATCCTTAATAGGATCGAGCTCAGAGTGCTCAAGAATAGGGTTCCACTTCTCTTGGAGTGATTCTGCGTTAAACATTTTAGTTAACTAACTCCGAATTTTTTTGAATGTGGATAAGTTTATTTTGCCCAACGAGCAATTGCTTGTGAATATGCATCCATAGCACTGCCAGCTTCAGGGGCGTTCTCTACTTGGACATCCTCAGAGACCGTAGTCTTCTCAGGCTTCGTAGAGAAGTAGGATTCACGTAGTGTAGAAACCTTCGCTTTGAAAGCTTCTTCATTATCAAACTCAACAGCTTCTGCGAGGGAGACTAGTTTCTCCTTCTGAGAGAGACTTAAGCCCTCTGCAATCTCTGTCACAATCCCATTCTTAATATAGCCGCCAACTTGCCTAGACAAGCCAACGTTTTCTTCAATTGATTCGTTGAGTTTTGACTCCATTTTATTGAGTTGCTCCTGTAGACCATCTACAAGGTCAACTTTTTCGTCGGGAAGATCAATGTAATTCTCGACAAAAACTTGTTTGATACCAGATAGGACTGACTCTCCCATCTCTGCCTTAATACCTGACTCTACTGCAAGTTGGTTCTTCTTCATCCAACCTTCAACAGCGTATGTCAAATACTCGTCTACCTTTTCTGCAAGGTCAGACTTGACGGTTTCAATTTCTTGCTCTAGTGCTTTTGCATAGTCTTCATGCATTCGCTCTAGCTCTTCGTTTAGACGTGAGACAACTGCAGCTTCAAAGATAGTCTTTGCTTTGTCTTTGAATCCGTCACTTAACTCCTCACCCTCGGTGAGTGCAGCAACGTCAGCAGATAAATCTACCTCTATAACTTTTTCTTCAGCAGGCTCTTCAGCAATCACGTCGCCTTCTGGCTCGTGTCCTGCTTTTACGTCACCCTTGTCACTAAATTCTGCCTTCTGTGCGGAAGCATCAGATGGTTTAGTTGTAGGTGATTGGGCGTTACCACCAGCGATAGTCTTATACTTGTTGCTATCATCATCTGGTTTTGAATTAAAAGGTGTAGGACCTCCAAGATCTTGTACGCCACCGAGACTACTACCATCTGATCCAAGTTTTCCTTGGGGTTCTGCTGGCTTCGCTCCTGCGGTTACACTTGATTCATCCAGAGTTTTTGTAATCTCTTCTGACATTGTAGTCTCCGTATCGATAAATGCGATTGCTATTAGTTATTTAGACAACCAGGTAATTACAATTGCTGTAAATACTGATTAAATGCGGAAAGTTTTACCTCTTCCATTTGATTTAGTGCAGCATTATCAATTCTTTTCTTGATTTGCTCCACTGTTTGCTCTTGAATTGCTCCACTATTGTAGATCCATTCACGTCCTTCCATGATTCCATTGACGAAAGCATCTGGTGCGGAAGGATCTGCTACTATATCGGCAGCAGTTGCGAGCATAAAGTCATCCATGACAACTTTAACACCATCTCTTTCTCTTATGGTACCAAGTCCACGGGATGAAACTCCCAACTTGACACCCTCATCAATGAGGTTCTTGGCAATGTTACCCATTGGTGTGTCCAATAGTCTTGCCTTGCCAACATAGTTATTACCTTCCTGTTTAAGGGAAGTAATGAGATGTGACACTCTATCTAGGTTGATAGTAGGACCATCTGGATGACCTAACTCTCCTAGTGCACGTCCCTTCTCAATATACTTTTGATTGTAACTTGCGGCTTCTCTTTGTAAGGTCGAGATAGGATACATCCGACCATTGCGGTTTTTGATCTCCCCCTGCAAAAACACACCTTCGATAAAATGGTTTTTCTTACCATTCTTACCTTCAGTGATTGTTACTTTAGCAGTTTCAATCTCCTCCCTGATCAGTTTCATCTTTAGTTACCTCGGTTTCGTTTTCAGTTTCAGCTGAAGCTTCAGGTGCTGCATCCTCAGGTTGCTCGGTGTTTTCAGGACCGTCTTCCTGTGGTTTGAACATATGTTTTCCAACCTCTTGCTTATGTGCATCAATGGCATCGACTGCTTTCGCATTCAAACCTTGGACAACATAATCTGAGAGATCTTTCTTACCCGCAAACAGTGCGTTTACGATATCTCTTGCTACTTCAGTAGGCATAATGATTCATTAATATAAAACTATTTAGATATCTCCTTTTTTATAGTCCGCAGGACTAATACCTGCTTCCGCAGGATCTGGCTCAGGAGGCATCAAAGACATCTCCATTTGAGCAACTTCTAACTTCTGCATCTCTACAGGATCTACAAGTTTACCCTCTTGGATCTCAGTGTCCATCTGCTCTTGTATCTCATTAAACTCTTCATCTGTCTGACGTAATATCTGACGACGCATGTATTCAAGTGAGAAATATTTACCAGCAAAAGGATCCATTTGAGCGACTAGAGCCATACGCTCATTCATAATCTCTTGCTCTTTCAACTCACTGAAGTAGTTGTCAGCAACGAAATCATACTGGATATGCTCCTTATATTCATCCCATTCTTCTAAAGTTACTACACCCTTGAGTACCAATTGTGTCTTAAGAAGATCGTTGAATAAGTCAGAGAATTTCTTGCGGAGTCTTGCGATGAACTTCTGGAATTTTACTTCATCACGTGTGATCTCAGCAGACCTACCCACGTTAAATGAACTATCAGATTCCAGACGTGACTCAGGTACATTTAATGCACGGTAGAGTTTCTTCTGGAAGTATTTGATGTCCTCAAGTTCTCCAAGATTCTGTCCACCTGGGAGCGTAGAGATTTCAGTTCCTCTACCGCCTTCCCTTCTTGGTAACCAGAAGTCTTCGAGCATTGACATGAACTTCTTGTCATCTCTTATCTCTCCTGTGTCAGCATTATATACTAACTTGTTTCTATAGCGAGACATTACCTCTTTAAGGTACTGCTCTGCTTTCTGCTTAGGTAAATTACCTACATCTATATAGAATATTCTACGCTCTGGTGCACGAGACATGCGGTAAATAACCAGTGAATCTTCAATCATTCTCAACTGGTTAGTTGCCTTAATAGCTTTATGTAGATGTGATAGCACATAGTTACGCTGCATATCTAATTGTCCAGAGTGGACAAAACATACTGCATCAGGTGCTATTTTTAATCCTCTATTCTCATACCCACGTAGTCCTTTAGGTGAATAAATGAAATACTCTACACTCTTAGGTACTAGTGTGTTAACTTCTGGATCAGCAGGTGATAATCTATCCTTAGGTTTATCATATTCGATAACCTTTTTAATCTTTCTAGGATCAATATACCTTAACTCCGTCAATCCTTCAGCAGGATTATCAGGGTTGATCATCTTATGATAAAAAAGTCTTCCGTCGATGTACCACCTACGGAAGATATCATATGCTTTCTGATCAAAATTTAATAAACTTAAAACGTTATTAAATTCTTCTCTAATTCTTTTCTTTACAGACTCAGAAACCCTTAGGTTTGAGAGCTCTACATCTACTGGGTGATCATCTAGATCACCAGCGATGGCTTCATTGACGATATCTCCAATTGCTTGGTCTACCTCTGGATGTAATGACATCTCACGGTATCTACCGATAAGATCCACATCACTTGCTTTGTTGGCAGCGTCACCGAGGTCAACGTATTGACCAAAGTAACCACCTGCCACAATGGGTTGTGCTGCATCATCCGTATCTTTCGTAACAAAAGAAGGGCCTACTGATTTAAGACCCTTCTTTTTACGTTCAATTGAATAACCAAACAGTTGTGACATTTATCTGTCCTTTTGCATTATAAAGTATTTAGGCGACGGAAACTGCGTTACCAGCGTTAGCGTCACTTGCGTATGTCCAGTACTGAACCTGGAACTCAACAGTATACTCTTCTGGAGTATCGTTGCTATCCCATGCTAGATCAATAGCGGATATTGTTGAAGGCCATATTCCTACAAACTTGTAAGATCTAACCACTGCACCTTGTCTGTCGTATTGTCTGATAAGAGCATCAGATTGATACTCTGCAATAACTCTAGGTGCTTGTAGATTCTGGTGTAATGCCTGAATCTTAGTAGACCACTCTTCAAACTTGGAACGAAGTGCGAATCCTTTATCGTTGAGGACGGTAACTGTCCATGGCTCAAAGGTTCTGTCTCCTGCAATCTTAAGTGACCTACCTCTGTAAGGCACTTCGATTACTCCAACTGTTGAAGCTGGGATGTTTGCTGCTTTCACTAGGAAAGAAGCAAGTGAACTAGAAGAGGCTCCAGATCCGCCACGAGATCCCCCCGCACTTTCTTCTCCTCTCTGTTCTTGTGATCCTGGGGTAGCACCTGACTGAGGTGTACCGTTGTCTACTATCTGTGGAAATCCGATCTCAACCTGAAACAGGTTAGGACGGGCAAGGTCACCGATTCTATTTCTAAAGTCTAGAATCGGTGCGTTTATTTGCTTACCCTCGGACTGACCAGGATAAGTCTGGCTGTCGAATGCTGACATTTTGTATTGCTCCTATTAGAGGTTGAGCACGATGATGTTATCTTAGCCGTGCCACGAGTTTACTTAATTACGAAACTAGCTCACTGAAGCTTGCTCCAGTTCTAGTTGCAGTGAAGGTCAATGTGATGAAGTTGATAGATCTTGTGGGTTTCACAAATATCTCTGCGTAGAATTCACCACGGTCAATCGACTCAGCAGGGTTGTTAGTTCCATCGCAGACTACGAGGAAGTCAACTATACCACGTCTTGATTGGACACTGCGTAGGTAAGGCTCAACAATGTTCTTAAATTGCTGGCGAGTAAACTCGTCATTCAACTCAAATAGTTGGGTCTTAGCAGCCTCTGAAATTGCTTCTTCCATGACTAGGAATAAACGTCTAACGTTAATTCTGTCAAAGGCAGACACATAACTCAGTGCAGTCTTGTCTCCGAAGAGTACGATACCCTGTCCAGGGAAGGCTACGATTGGGTTGATGCGTGAAGCATATAAGGAATCTCTGTGATCTTTTAGAGGAGAGTAAGCAAGTTTAATTGCGTTACGAAGTTGTCCTCTGTTAAAGCCAGCAGGTGAATACCAAGGCTCCTGTTGTAAAGTTGTGGATAATGTTAATCCAGCAACGTCAGCGTTACAAGGAATGTAACGGTACTTATCGCTATACTTATCATATATGTATTTGTAGTTATTGTCAAATACAGCGTATGATGTACTGCTTAACTGGTCATAATAGTTAACTGTGCGTTGTACTATTGTTGATGTCTTAGTCTGACCAATTATATCTCCACGATAAGGAGAGATGTATGCGATACAATCCTTACGTGCAGCAGCAATAGAAATTACATGCTGTGCTTTAGCAATCGTATCATCTATACCACTCATAGATGGACCCATGAGTAGGTAATCAATGTCTACAGTTTCTGCATCATTGAATAGATCGTATGCACCAAGTATGTCTGGCCTTTGAATCGTGTATCCATCTACACCACCTTGTAGTGAGTAGCGAATAGTTGCACGGTTCTTAGTACCAAGTAGAGGCACTGCTAGAGGATTCAATCCTGTTGGATCATCTAGGTTGTTAAGAGGGTTAGATGCTTTGATGATATCAAACTCTCTGTTGATACCTGAAACACCAAGCACACCACTTACAACAGTGTTCTTATCATAGATGTTAGAAGTCTCATGACTACCCCAATATAGGTAAGAAGAGTACTGCTTAATTACATCCTTGTAATAGATGTTATCACCTTGAGGTGACTTAGCATCGTTTGCTTTAGAAACATTAAGGTGCTTCTCAAGAACTGCATTAGGAGTTCCTGTGATCTTTCCGTCTCCATCAATAACCAAAATGTGCATTAGGTCATTGTGTCCACCTCTTTCTGATACCCATGCAGAGGTTGTAGGTCTAGCAGCAACGTTGATCCACTTTGTGTTCTCTCCGTATAGTCTTCCCTCATAGTCAGACTCTACGTTAGCAATGGCTATACTTGTAGCGTTTGCATCAGTAACTGTCTGGTTTGCTTGGAAGTTAGGTGATGCTTGATTCAATGCAACACGTAACTCACGTGTGATTGATTCGATGTCTCCCTTGTCTCCAGTAGCAGATCCAGGTGTGTTAGAGTTGTTTGCTAACTCAGTAACGGTATCATTAACTTCAAGTATATCAGATGATGTACCATCAATAGTGATTTCCAACTTACGATTTACTTTATCGTATGCAACAACACGACCTGTAACACCACCACTAACAGCAGTGATATAGTTGTCTTTCTCGAAGGATCCAACTAACTCAGCGTCATCCTTGAATGTAACAATAACAGTGTAGTCATATACACGACCATAGATGTTAGCGTTAGAGAAGGATATCTCTGCGTTGTTAACGAATTCCCACTCAGCAGATGTTGGTTGTGCAAGATATAAAACCTGATCAGGACCAGCGTCTGTAACTACAACACGTAATGAGTTACCATATGATCCAGCAGTCTTTGCTCCCCACTTCCAGTTGTTAGCAGCAGTTTCTACGTTAGCTTCATATGTCTCTAAGTTTTTAATTAGAGGAGCAGTAACACCAGTAGCAGTTGTTTCATTAATCTCAGTCTTGTTAGTTGTAACATTCTGGAGAGTAATAGTAGATCCATCAGTGTGTGCAGCAGCAGTTGTTCCTAACTGAGCACGTACAACGGTTAGATCGTTACCAGCAATAGAAGATACCTGAAGAATCTCATCATCAATCCTGATGTATGAGTTAGTACCTGCACCAAGAGCAGCAGCAGATGTAACTGATAGAGTTACGTCACTGTCACTATATGTTCCACCTTCAGCGATGGTTGTTGATGTGCCAGCTGGCTCAATCAATGTGATTGAAGATGCAGCAGCGTGAGATACAGCAGATGTTGCTAACTGTCCACGTGCAACTGTTACATCATTACCAGAAACACTGGAGATAGTTACTAATTCAGCATCTATTTGAAGGACATCATTAACATCGAAGTCTGTTGCAGAAGCAACTGTTAATATTGTGTCTGATGCACTAAACGTAGATACAGTAAACTGTGCAGTATCTATTGCGTTTTTAAGTGAATCGTTAACTGCACGGACTACCTTAACAGTACCTCCGTATAGTAAGAATTGAGCCGCACTAAACCAGTATTCGTAGTTATAGTCCGTAGGTTTGCCGAATATAGAAAGTAATTCTTTCTCACTGGTTACATTAGTTACCTGCTCTACAGGTCCCTTTTCAAAAGAACCAACGATAGCAGCAATATTATCTACTGTTGCGTTTACTACGTTGGTAAGATCTCTTTCTAGAACGACAACTCCTGGTGAAAGTTGTGTCGATGCCATCTGTTAAATCTCCTAGTGTATTCCAAATTGGATGCTGAAATTATTTATCGAAACGTGTTTTTCCACTGGGGAATCAAGCCGTGATTACCAGTCAGGGTAGTCTGCTAGGTATGGTGGTAAAGGTCTCTTTCTAGTTCTCTTTCTATTGACTCTCCATATGGTACAAGACTTACACTCATACGCATATGCTGATGGATTATTACCTCTATCCTTTCTTGTTAGATAAAAATCTTCTAATAAACTTTTAGTCTGTCCACAGAATCTACACTTCCTCTCCTTAAATAATAAATGCTCAAGAGAGAAGTCATCTTCTATGCTCACGACAGATATTCCCACATGTGTGAGTTATCTCCATACTCATCTACATTCCACTGAGTACCTTCATCATCTACTATAGTCTGTTCATAGTCAATATGGTTATCTATGAAACCAAATGGAGCCATGTCTGCTTCTATTCCTTCTTTCTGCTCTTGATACATCTTCAACCGTACATCATCGTCATGTAACTCACGGAAATAATCCGTAGTTGCTATCCATGCGAAGATAACCAGACACATAGCAAGGTCATCGTTACATCCTTCCTCTGCCTCCCATGCTGGACCTCTCTGAATGAATGTAGTCAGCTCTGCCATGATGTCATAG